>Ga0068863_100000680_pt1 | contig 34407 bp, 32 predicted proteins | sample KBSSwiS62_FD_66596 | JGI IMG/M metagenome (GOLD analysis project Ga0068863, IMG submission 66596) | Switchgrass rhizosphere microbial communities from Kellogg Biological Station, Michigan, USA - KBS Switchgrass S6-2 | ecosystem: Host-associated > Plants > Roots > Rhizosphere > Soil ... | reverse complement strand
GGCCGTTCACCGCACCAGTTCATGCTCGACGATATCGGCGAGATCGCGCAGGCGGGCGCGGTCGTCGGGGGTGAAGTCGCGCGGGCGGATGTCGATCAGGCACAAGGTCCCGGTGCAGGCGCCCTCGGGCAGGAACACCGGCGCGCCGGCATAGAAGCGGACATGCGGGGCGCCGACCACCATCGGATTGTCGGCGAAGCGATGGTCGTGGAGCGCATCGGTGACGACCAGCAGCTCGCGCGCCGCCACCGCATGCGCGCAGAACGAGGCCTCGCGCGACGATTCGCGCAGATCGGTGCCGACGCAGGATTTGAACCACTGGCGATTGGCATCGACCAGCGACACCAGAGCCACCGGCACCCGGAACAGGGCCGCCGCGATCCGCGTCACGCGATCGAACCGCTCCTCGGCGGGCGTATCGAGGATGCCGAGCGCGTGCAGCGCCGCCAGCCGCGATTCTTCGTCGACCGGCAGTTCGGGCCGCACCCACTGGAACTGGCTGCGCATCAGCGCGGTGCGGATGCGCGCGCGGGCGAATTCGCGCGAGAAGGGGCGCTCGATCCAGTCCGAATCGTTCGGCAGATCGAGATCGAACGGCTTGGCGGCCGAGCTCGCGACGATCATCGGCGCCGACGAATCGCCCTCGGCCAGCGCGACGCCGATCGCACCCGCCCCCGCACCGGTCACGCCCTTGGGGCAATGATCCTCGTCGACGATGACCAGAGACGGGCCGTGCGCGGCGTCGAGCGCGGGCATCGCGGCCGCGCTGTTGGCGAACGCCATCGGCAGATCCTCGTCGGCCAGCGCCAAAGCGAGCGGATCGTCGCGTTCGAGCGCATCGGTGAACACGAGGATCAACGGCGCCGATTGCGCCGGCGCGGGTTCCGCCGCCGCTTGATCGGCCATGGCTGCCGGCAAAGCGGCAGCCTCGACCGCGCCTTCGACGCGCAGTTCGAGCCCCTCGGCGGCGGCGATGATGTCGAGCGGCATGCCGCCGCCGTCGATCGACCGCAGTTCGACCAGCAGCGCATCGATCTGATCGTCGGTGCGGTTGGGATCATGGTGGCTGAACGCGAGCCGCTTCACGCCGGCGGCGCGGCACAGCATCGCGGCATAATGCGGCGTGCTGTGCCCCCAGCCCACCTTCGATTCATATTCGGCCGGGGTATATTGCGCGTCGTGGATGACGAGATCGGCGCCACGCATGAACAATTGATGATCGAGATCCTGGCCGTGGATCGGCCCCGACGCCGCCGCCAGCGCGCGCGCATGCGGCTCATGATCGCAGGCATAGACCAGGGTGCCGCCGTCGCACTCGATGCGATAGGCGACGGTCAGTGCGGGGTGGTTGAGGAAGCGGGTGGTGATGCGGATGTCGCCGATCGCGAAACTGCCCTCGCCGATGTCGTGATAGCTGACTTGCGAGCCGAATGCGTCGGGCGTGACCGGGAAATAGGTGAACTCCATCTGCCCGGCGAGCGTCTCGCGCAGACTGTCGCCGAAACCGTGCGGCGCATAGAAATCCCAGCTGTTGCCGGGCACGAACAAGGGCGCGAAGAACGGGATGCCCTGGATATGGTCCCAATGGGTGTGGCTGATCAGGACATGCCCGGTCAGCGGACCGCCGCCCTGCGCCATCAGCGCGCGGCCGAGTTCGTGCGCGCCGGTGCCGCAATCGAGCACCAGCAAGGTGCCCGAATCGGAGATGATCTGCACGCAGGACGTGTTGCCCCCGTAGCGGACCGTGGTCGGTCCCGGCTTCGGAATGGACCCTCTCGTCCCCCAGAAACGCACCAGCATGTCTTACCCCGCCGCCAGTTTCGGCTATCATGCGGGATATTGGCGGAAAGCTCCAGCGTTTGTGAACGACCGGTTTAGACGAAGAAGCCTGCGACCAGAGTGCTTCAAATGGGGACAAAGGCGGCCTCACCGATCCGGCGTGCCACAACGGCGCCATCATAGTTCACCGTCCGCGATCGGCCATCACCGAAAGCCTTCCGAAGCAACCGAGGACTCGCCTCATTCCTTTTCGATAGGGTCTGCCGGACGCCAAGCGCGTGCAAGCCCCGCCCGGATGCGCTACCGCCGACACCGGCAGGACGGGAGACCCACCATGTACGAGATCGCGCCGGTTCTGGCGGCCGCCATTGCCTTCGTCGGCACCCACGTCCTGCTGTCGCACCCGTTGCGCAAGCCGCTGGTCGATGCCGTCGGCGAGCGCGGGTTTCTCGGCCTCTATTCGCTGGTCGCCGCCGCCAACCTCGTGTGGCTGGTGCTGGCGTATCGCGCCGCGCCCGACACCGCGCCATATTGGCCGGTCGGCGACGGGCTGTGGGCAGTCGTCACCGTCGTGATGCTGCCGGCATCGATGCTGATGCTGGGATCGCTGATCCGCAATCCTGCCATGCCCAATCCGGGAGCGGCGAATGCGGTGCCCGCAGAGGCGCGCGGGGTGTTCGCGATCACGCGGCATCCGATGATGTGGGCGTTCGCGCTGTGGGGCGCCTGTCATATCCTCGTCTATCCGGTCGCCGCGAACATCGTCGTCGCGGGTGCGATCATGATCCTCGCGCTGGCCGGTGCGGCGCTGCAGGATCTGAAGAAGGCGACGCTGCAGCCGGAGACGTGGCCGGCGTGGCAGGCGATGACGAGCTATTGGCCGTTCGCGGCGATCGCGGCGCGGCGGGCGCGGTTCGGCGGGTTCGGCATGCACACGCTGGCGGGCGGCGTGGTGCTGTGGCTGGGCGCGACATGGGCGCATATCCCGCTGTCTGGATGGGCGGCCGGGATCTGGCGCTGGATCGTGTGAGCGGGCGGCGCACGTCACTCCCGCCACCGAAACTTGCAATCGCCTGCGCCGGTGAATCGGCCTATCGTCGCAGCGATCGAACCGCTTGGAAGACCGCGCATGGCAACGCCCGGAAACACCGACGACCCGTTCGGCTGGTTGCGCAACTGGTCGTTCTTCGGGGCGCCGCAGACACTGACCCAGTCGATCCTGCCGAACTGGTCGCTGATCAGCGTGTCCGAAGCGAATTCGAGCGCGCCCGAGACCGAGCGCCGGATCGTCGCGCAGGACAGCTATGGCCGCCAGATCGGGCGGATGATGGATGCCGTCGAGGTGCTGATCGCCGAGCGCCCGCCCGGCGCGCCGTACGTGCCGGCGTTCGCGGACCTCGCCGAACTGAAGGCGCGCATCGACAGGGTGAAGCGCGAAGGTGCGGCCGAGCGGCTCGACCGGGTGCGCCAGGACCTGGCGACGCTCAAGGCCGACAACCGGCCCGAATATGACCGGCAGGTCGCGGCGTTGCGCGCGCTGATCGGGGATTGAAGGCTGGAGGGATAGCGGTACAGCCGGTCCCCTCCGACAAAGGCCCCGAAGTGCCCCCTGCCCCAGACCTCGCCATCCGCCTGCGCCGCGCCGCCTTCAACCGGGCGCTGGCCGAGACCGACGTCGACGCCATCGCCCCCATCCTCGCGCAGGACGCCATCCTCGTCACCGGCACGGACAGCGCGGTCATCGCCGGGCGCAAGGCGCAGCTCCTGACATGGAAGCGCGAATTCGCGGCGCCGACGCGGACGATCTACACCCGCACGCCCGAGACGATTCTCGCCTCGCCGGTCGAACCGATCGCGCTGGAGCACGGCCATTGGCAAGGCATCGCCGCGACCACCGGCCAGCCGCTCGCGTCGGGCGCCTATACCGCCAAATGGCGCCTGATCGGTGCGGATTGGGTGATCGAGGCCGAAATCTACCTCACTTTGGCGTGAGCGGGGCGTTGTCCGGGTGCAGGCAGGATCGACCGTCACGGCCGCCATGCCTCCATCGATAATTCCGTCGTTGCCGGCCGAACGCGGGGTCGAGATCGACCCCGTCCGCGCCATCTGCTAGCCAGCTGGCAGGATCCTGTGGAGAGGACATGATGAATCCCGCGGATATCACCACGCGCTTCGAAGACGCGTGGACCACGCACGACATGGCGGCGTTCGGCCGGCTGTTCCATCCCGATGCGACGTTCGTCAACCGGTTCGCGACCTATTGGCGCGGGGTCGACCAGAGGACGGATCAGGTCGCCGTCCAGCCGCCGTCGATCCGCAGGCAGGCGCCGGTGACGACGCGTTGACGATCCGCCCGCCGCCGCCGGCGATCACGATCAAATGCGTCACGACGGCGCGGGTGACGCGCCACAGGCCGGTCAGGTTGATGTCGATCATCGTCACGAACTGTTGTTCCGCCATCTCGGGCACGGGCCTGTTGCCGGACAGGATGCCGGCATTGTTGACGAGGATGTCGATGCGCCCGAACGCCGCCATCGTCGCGGCGACGAAGCCATCGATCTGCGCCTGGTCGCGGATGTCGCACACGCGCGCCACCACGCCTGCGCCGGCCGCGCGCAGCTCGCCGGCCGCATTGTTGAGATCGGCCGGCCCGACGGCGCATCCGATGTTATGGAGAGGTGGGCCGGGAGTGGGCATGGGCAGCCTGGAGCGACGGCGGTGCATCGGTGAAGCGGCGCGGCAACCGGCATCGAGCAGGGGCTATGGCGTCAGGCGCAACGCCCCCATCATTCCGTCATTGGCGAGACGTCCGCCCCGAAGGATCGCATACTGCTCTGTCCGCATCGCGATCCCGTAATTCTGCAACGCGTGGGATTGAGTCGATTCCAGAATGCAGGTTGCAGGCGGTGCTCAGCCGCCATTCAATCCGGACGGATGAAGCGACGCCAATCGACCAGACCCGGTCGTTGCGCCGCGATCGCCAAATGGCCGTTCTCGCCAAAGGCAATCACTGAGCAAACCGTCATCCAGCAAGGCCACGCGCCATGCCGATCAATGCCTTGAACGCGGCCGAGGGATTTCTTCTGCTAGGATAGTAGAGACACAAGCGTGCTAGCGGTGGCGTCCAATCTTCCAAGACCCGAACGAGACGCCCTGCCTCGATGTCCTCGCGCACATCGGATTCCATGAAGTAGCCGATGCCGACGTGATCAAGCACAGTAGTGCGCGCGAGGCTGGCCTCGTCGAGCGTGATAGGACCTTGAACGTCGATCTGAACCGGCTGACCGTCCTTCTCGAATTGCCAGTGATGCAGCGCGCCATTCGGCAACCGGATCCGAAGACATGAATGGCGCAGAAGGTCGGGAGGCACGCGGGGCTTGCCGTTGACGTTGAAATAGGCGGGCGTTGCAACCACAGCGAAGCTGCGGGCTGGACCGACGGGAATCGCAATCATGTCGCTCGGCACAAGGTCGGCACCTCTCAGGCCAAGGTCGAACCCGTCGGCAACGATATCCACGATCCGGCCCTCGGTGACGAGATCGATGTGCACCTGAGGATAGCGACGCAAGAACTCCAGCAGAAGCGGACCAAGAACCTCCCGCGCTCCTGTTGCGAATGCGTTGATCCGAAGCGTTCCCGACGGGGTTTCCTGCTGCGAGCGGGCAGCCCCCATCGCATCGTGAAGGGTCTTTACGGCAGGCCCGACCTGATCAACGAAGTTCCGTCCAGCGTCTGTCAGGGAGACGCTGCGGGTGGTGCGATTGAACAGTCGGACGCCAAGCTGGCGCTCCAGCTTGCCAATGGCGTTGCTCAGCGCGGTTGTCGACAGACCAAGTTCCAGTGCGGCAGCACGGAACGATCCGCGCCGCGCGATGGCGAGAACAGCATCAAATTCGATCAGGCCATGCTTCGACATTGTCCCGCTTACCGCAACGCCACATGCCAGTTTAGCCCAGTTATCGTCAATGATGTCTATCGCTAGATTGTCCTTGTCACGTCAAGGAGCCGAGCGATGCCGATCGAACTACCCAAGCCCATAGCCGACTATGTCGAGGCGAACGCCCGGCTCGATGTGGACGGCATGCTGAACCCCTTCGCCACCGATGCCGTCGTCCTGGACAACGGAGGCCGTCATGAGGGCCACGCCGAACTGCGTACCCTGTTCGAGGAGGCGGTGATTCCCGTCCGGGCGATCTTCACGCCGGATGCCGTTTGCCATGCGAACAGTCAGGTCGTCGTCGAAGGCCCTGCCCATGGCGACTTCAAGAGCAGCCCCATTCGCTTCACCTATCGTTTCACGCTCGAAAACGACGCCATCAAGGCCTTGGAGATCACGGCATGAGCGTCAAGGCTGATCCCATCGAGTTCGCGGGAAAGCGCGTGCTCATCAGCGGTGGCACCAAGGGTTTGGGCCGCGCCACCGTCGACCGTTTTCTGGCTGGCGGAGCCCGAGTGATCACCGCCGCCCGCGCGCCGCTGGAGTCCATTGACGGCGTCGAGTTCGTACAGGCGGACCTCACAACCGCCGAGGGTGCGGAGATGCTGGCCAACGCGGCGCTCGAACGCCTGGGCGGGATCGACATTCTGGCGCATGTGATCGGCGGATCATCGACGCCGGGCGGCGGCTTCGTCGCTCTGACGGACGACCACTGGCTGGCCGAACTGAACCTGAACCTCCTGGCGACTGTTCGCCTTGATCGTCTCCTGATCCCGCAGATGATTGGGCGCGGCAGCGGTGCGGTGGTGCACGTGACCTCCATCCAATCGGTCCTTCCGCTGCCGGAGGCAACCACCGCCTACGCTTCCGCCAAGGCGGCGCTCAGGACGTACAGCAAGTCAGTGTCAAAGGAGCTTGGTCCCAAGGGCGTGCGGGTCAATGTCGTCTCCCCCGGCTGGATCATGACCGAGTCGTCGGTGGACCTGCTGAAGCGATTGCAGGCCGCCAATGGCGGCACGATCGAGGAGGCGCGGCAAGTCGTCCTCGACAGCTTGGGTGGCATCCCAATCGGACGTCCGGCCGACCCCCATGAGGTCGCCGACCTCATCGCCTATCTCGCATCGGATCGCTCCGCCGCGATCCACGGCTCGGAATTCGTCATCGACGGCGGGACCGTCCCGACCGTCTGAGGTCATCGCCCCGACGTTTGCAGCTCGGAGCGAACGTCGGGAAGCGGCGGGTCCAGGCGGCAAAGGGCGGCCAACGGCGGTTTGGCGGGCCACGCCCGATGAAGATGAACACTATACCCACGCTGTAACGCCACGATAACGGCGAATGTTTTCCGGGTGACAGCAGCTTCCGACCAGAGCCGGTCGTTCATATCAGCTTCGGTGAACGTCCGGTCCTGACGGAAGCTGCCGATCAGGCTGCGCGAAGCGGCCAGTCTGCAGTGCGCCTAATTTCGGTCATCCAGCAAGACCCTACGCACTCCCGAAAGTGGTCGTTCCTTTAGCCTATCGGCCAACCGCCAAAATTGGTGGTTGGCTGCCGGAACTTCCTTCCCATCGCATTCCGTCCGAGGTCGCCGCACCGAGCGTGCAGACGACCGACCGATCGCAGCGCAACGCGTCGCAGCCGCGTCGTCCGCCGATTCGACAAGTCCCTGCTACCTCTGCATATTCGATCAACGTCATGTGGGGGGAGAGCGGATGCCGAACGAAAGGTTCGTCGTCGCCATTACGGGTGCTCAAGGGGTCGGCAAGTCGACGTTCTGCCGCGAACTTGCCTCCACCTTGCGCACAACGCTCGGGGAGGACGTGCCACTACTCGATGATCTGGGCGCGACCGTGGCGGCGATGGGTGTGCCGCTTGGCAGCTCGTCCACCACCCAGACGATATCGGCGGTCTGGACGACACACCTCGAACGCGAAGACGGGGCTCCAGGCGGACTGGTCCTCCTGGACCGCTGCGTGGTGGATGCGCTCGCTTACACGCGCGTGCTCGATCTGGGGACCGAACTCGATCGGCGGCTGCTCGAAGCCGTCGGGCGCCTCGCGTCTAGCCGGTTGGGCGTCGTGATCCATCTCAGGCTGTCGGACTTCTTCGCCGATCGAGGGGCGTCGCACGAGACCCCGCAGCATCGGCAAGCTGTGGCGCGGCAGATAATTTGCATCCTCGCCGAATGGAATACGCCTCAGGTCGAGGTCGATGCCGCCACAAAAGGCGCGGTGGAAAAGGCGGCGCAGGCCGTGCTCGCTGCCTACCGCGACAGCAAGGGTGCGTAGTCCGCTGGACGAGCTAATCGCGGCGCGCCCAGCCTTCGGCGGCAGCACGGAGGCCGAGGAGCTCGTCTCGATCACGCATCGGAGCCTTCGAAAGGGCGACATCGACTGGCTGGAGGTCGGCGCCGGGGACGGCGGGAACCTACGGTATCTCATGTCGGAGCTCTCGGCCGGCCGCACGTTCCGCGTCATCGCGCTCGAACCCGCTGCGCCGGCGGGCAGGATAGAGGGCGCGACGTGGCTTAAGCTGCGCGTCGAAGACTACCGTCCCGACAGGCAGTTCGACTGGATGAACGTCAGGCACAGCGCCTACTACATGGACGACCCAGTGGCGGAGATGTGGAGGCTGTCCTCCTCGCTCCGCCCTGACGCCTCGATCGCCCTCACGCACTGGTCGCGCGACTGCGTGCTCCATCGTCTGCACGTCGCGATCTGCGGCGATCAGGTGGATGGACCGACTTCGGGAATCGAGGACATCGCGCAGCGGCTGATGAGCGTGGGCGGGCTCGACGTTTCCGACATCGAGCGAACGGAGACGGTGCTGAACGTCGAGCACGTGGCCGAGGACGATGAGGTGGCCTCCGCCCTCTACGAGCTCGCCCGCCGCGGGCATACGCCGCTAGACCCCGTCGCGAACCGGGCGGAACGCGTGCGCGACATGCTCGCCGCGATGCCCGACCCCGGACGGCGGCTCAACGGCGTGATGGTAATCCGACGCGCTAGGTGAAGAGGCCGTGCACGGCTTCCACCGCCTTGTCCAAGCCGCCGACGACCGTCCCGATCGCCGCGGCCTTCGCCCCGTAGTCCTTCAAGCGGTCGACCAGCGTCCGCTTGTTCTCAGCGGTCGGCGCCTCCGCGACCTTCTGGACGGCGGCGGCCACCGTTCCGCCCTCGTCGGCGACATTTGACTGACGGAGCATGGCGAGGACTTGCTGAAGGGCTTCGGCCGCGCCGGCGTCGGACCGTTCCAATTGCTGGACGGCCGCGTTGGCGCTGTTGATCATGTCGCCCACCGCGACATTCTGCGCGTTGAGGTTGCCGCCGACATTCAAGCTCGGTCCACTCACGTTAACGTCTCCCATGATGATCGTGGCGTTTCCATAATCCAGTAGGCCCTGTCTTGCGAACTGGTCCTGCGCATGCCGCTTCCGCAGGTCGGCGAAGAGCGGCAGGCCGACGCTTGCGGCCAGAAGCCTCCGGCGCAAGAGGCTGTCGGTCTGCTCCCGCCCGAAACGCTCCTGGACCGCATCGGCATAGTCGGCATCGGATGCGCTCGCAGCGGCCATCGAGACCAGCAGGTTCTCCTGCACCTGTGGATCCGGCTCGGTCGAATACCAATCGAGAACAGCGCGCCCGAACAGAGCGGGCGGCAGGTCGACCGCGCCTTGGGCCAGTCCCTCACGGGCCTTGGAGGATTCGTCCCGCCGCAGCACCGACAGCGCATCGGGATCGAGGCCGGCTTGTCCGGGCGATTTCGTCGCCAGCCGATATAACCACTTGCGAACGCTCTCCTGGTGCTTCCTCGCCTGGGAGAGCGGTATCTTCGAGAAGCTCGCACCGAAGTCGGGTCGCTCCCACAGCGCCCAGATGGAGTATTCGCTGATGTCGGGGGCGTCATGTGCGTTCAGCTCGCCGAGGAAAACCTCGTTGCTGAAGCGCGGATGGAACAGGTCCTCGGGGGCTCGGCCGTAACCGATCAGGAAGAGCGCCCACTTGAGCGTCAATTCGTCGTCATCGAGCGAAATCCGGGGCTGTTCAGTGTGGTTCGCGATCCAATCCGCCGGGGCGTAGAGCCTTGCCGCCAGCGTCACCGCCGCCGAGTTCGGCAGATTGGCCATCTCGCAGAGTTCCTTCAGGCCGCGGTCATTGGCGTGCTTTACCAGCCCGGTCACTCCCCAGGTCTGGGCCTCGACGTCGTCCTCCACCCGAAGCCGATCGACGATGCGCTGGAAGTCGTCGACATGGCCGATCAGCGCCAGCGCCTTGATCGACCAGCGCCTCACCAAGGTGTGCTGAGACCCCATCAGGCTGTGTAGCAGCGGCCGGATCAGCGCGACATTGGGGAGCCGCCTGCCTTGCTCGTACCATTCGCACAGGCGTTGCAAGGTCCGCTTCTGAAGCGCCGGCGACGCATCGATCCTCAGTCCATATTCTAGATAGCTTACCTCCTCGCCGCGCAGAAGGAGGCGCCCGGAGGCACTAGCCATCAGCGTGCTTCCGCATCGCCCTTCGTATCGACGTCACCCGACCGGATTCAAACAACAAGGAGGAGGTCGCGTCGAAGCCGTCAAGGGTGTTGGCAGGATTGTCGATCTCCAGCCACCTCAGATCGTTGACCGACAGGGCCGCCTTCGACGGCAGGAAGTCGGTCGGACACTCATACGCCAGCACAACGTGGACAAGCGGCGGTCCGCTGCCCACACCGGCGAGCCGGACACCGACGCAGGGCAGCACCTCACCATTGTATCGCGCCCTCTCGGAGAGCTCCTTCGTTAGACCGATGCCGTAGCCAAGTTCGTTGATGCCGCTCGCGATGATCCCGAACATGTCGTGGAAGAGCATGTCCCGGTCGCCCGCATAGACCGGGCCTCCAATCCCAATGCTTCGCTTGCCCTTCAGCGGCGCAGTGTCGGGGAAGAACTTTCCGCACCGGTAGGACAGGACCGTGTTCCCGTGGAACACGAGGACGAAACTGTGGATGGCGACCGACTCGGGGCGCCCCTCCATTTCGGAAGGGGTGATGAAGCGATATCGACCGTGGCGGAATTCCGTCGCGAGACGACCGATCGCTACGAAGGGCGATGGTTCCGTCCCCGGCGGATCTACGAGGCGATCGAGCGTCAGCACCCTCTCCCGGCGCAGCTCCTTGCGACGCGGCGGTGCGAAATAGGGCTGCTTGAAGGCCTCCGGCACGAGCGGGTCTTTCAGCAACGTGCGGAGGAAGAAGACGCCTGGACCGGTTCGGAAGAAGCGGCTCGACGTCGGGCTCCCGGCCACGTCCTCGCTGATGCGCGCATGCAGGGTCTTGTCCTGCGTGGACCCGTGCAGATGCCAAGGAAGCAGCTGATTCGCGTATGCAGCGTTGATGATCTCGAGCGGCCGCAACGGACGGCGTGCCTGCAACAGCACCTGCTCCGCCACATTCAGATATGCGTCCGCCAATCCGATTCCCTAGGTTCGCGTCCCATCGCCACAAGGTCTCTATCTGCCTCGAAACGGTCTGCCACCACAACGTGCAGGGTAGCGCCGTTTTCGCAGAAGGGCTATGCTGGTGCGCGCTTGATTGATCGGAGACTGCGGTGGAAGAGCTTCTGGAGGCTCTACGAAAATTTCGCGACGAACGTGACTGGGCGCAGTTCCACACTCCGAAGGACCTGGCCGTTTCCGTCAGCATCGAGGCTGGCGAGCTCTTGGAATTGTTCCAGTGGCGCCATGACGGTCACGACACCGCCGAGATAGACACGGCCAGCGTGGCAGATGAAGCGTCGGACGTCCTCATCTACGCGCTCCTCCTTTTCGATCGTCTCGGACTCGACCCGAAGCGCGAGGTACTCGCGAAGATAGCGCTGAACGCTCGGCGGTTCCCCGTCGACGAATCCTTCGGCGTGCCCAGCGCGTTTACCAAGCGTCTGCGGTCTCAGCGCTGATCGCGGCTGTCGCGAGATTCATACTGCTGCACGCGCGCGCTCCACATCAACCTTACCAAGAATGTGCTCTTGCTGTCAGCTTTCGAGGTAGCCGACGTGAAAGCCCCCTGTCAGCAAGCGCCGAAAGCCGTCATTCAAGGAGCGCACCGGGAACGACCGCTTCGTCCCACAATCGGCCGTTAGGACGCAGCGCCGTAGGTGGATGAAGGTACTGCAGCTTCCGGGACACGCGGTTTCGTTGATGAACGGCGATAAATCGGCGCATTGCTGACGGATGTTCGTCATCGTCCAGCTCATTCGGCCAACCCGCCCCCCTCGGTCCATAGTCATTACCCATCACCTGCATCGCCCGGGCAGCCGCCAGCGCCACCCGCGCATCGGTCGCGCGCACGCACGACCCCCGCTCGGGCCACGGCCCCCGCCCACCCCCATCAATCCTTCGTCGCCCCATAACTCCATTCCATCCCCCAGCCGAGATCCCGATCGAGCTCCACCCGGCCAGGATAATAGCGCACGATCCGCGTCGCCTTGAGCGATCCCCGGTCGTTCTCCAGCAGCACAACGCCGCACAGGCTCTGCGCGTCGCTGCCTTCGGTCATGCGCACTTCGATCGGCGGCTGATCGGGCATCGAGACGAAAACGACGCCGTCGGTCGCGCTCCAGTTGGGCACACCCTGATAGATGTGGGCGAAGATGGCGATGCGCCTGATGTCGCTCCAGCGGGCGCCATTGACGCGCAGCGTCTCGCCCTTGCTGACGTCGCCGGTACGGTCATCACCATCGAGCTTGATGTAGGGAGGGCCATCGAGGCTGCCGAACAAATTGCCGAGCGCCTGGACGACGAACTTCGTGCCGTCGGCCAGCTCATAGAGGCAGCCGAGATCGAGGTCGATCGCATGGCCCACACCGCCGGCCGGGCTGCTCTTCTCCCGGCTCCAGTTGAGGTTGACGACGATCTCTCCGAACGATCCGCCGCGTTTCTCCAGGCTGATCGACTGGCCGGGCTTGTCGAGCGTCACCTTCGACAGGGATATCGCCGCGGGCATCGGCGGCGCCGGACTGGCCGGGGCCGCCAGCGCCTCGTCGGCGACTTCGATGCCGAACGAGCGTGCCAGCGGGGCGAGGCCGCCGTCGAAGCCCTGGCCGACCGCCCGGACTTTCCACGCGCCGTTGCGCCGGTAGAGCTCGCCGAAGATCATCGCCGCTTCGCTGGCGCCGGCGAGCATGGGCGCGAAGGCGGCGATCTCGACCCCGCCGGCGCGGACGACGATGCGGCCGCCGCCCAATGTGCCCAGCGTCTGGCCACGCGCCTGTGCCTGGTCGATGGTGACGCAGAAGACGATCCTGGCGATGTCGGCGGGGAGGATGGCGGGATCGACGGCGAAGCTGGTGCCGGCCGGCCCATGCTCGATCAGCCGAACCGCGCCGTTGCCGCCTTCCTTCTGGTTGTAGAACACCATGTCATGGTCGCCGCGCACCGTGCCGGTCTCGCCGACGAGATAGGCGGAGACATCGGCATCGCAGCCCGAAACGACCGGCAGATCGACCGCAACGGTGAGCGCGCCCGTCCCGACCGGCGCATTGGCACCCTTCTGCAGCTCCATCACCTCTCCTGCCGCCAATTCCTGCCGTCTTGTGCGCGCCGTGCGGATCACGCCGCCCCGACCCGGCGTAGAATAAGGGGAAGCGCCGGAGCAACCGCAAAGCAGCGGCGGCGGGCATCTCGCCATGCACCTCGTTCGAAACCCCAGGGACAAGCATAGCCTCAAGGTCCGCACAAAAGCGGCAAACCTCGGCCCCGATAGCTCGAGACGCGCGTTCGACAGGCCACTCCGTCAAGCCGAAGCGATTCCCCTGACCGGGGCGCCAGACGCGGACTTGCCCCCAGGCGGGCGAGAGCTAAGACGTCATCGCATGTGTCATCGCAACACCGCCGACCACACCGCATGAGCGGCCAGCCCCAGACCGATCAGGCGCAGGCGAAGGCGGCGGTGCAAGCGGGACTCGACGCGCTGCGGCGCGGCGATGGCGATGGGGCGCGGCGTGGCTTCGAACGGTCGATCGCGCTGGGCCTGCAGCCGACGCCATGGTTCCTGCTGGCACAGGCCTGCCGCATGACCGGGGACATCGCCGCCGAACGCGACTCGCTCGATCGGCTGCTGGCGCTCGATCCGCGCCATGTCGGCGCGCTGATCCTGCGCGGCGACGTCAGCGTCCGGCAGCAGGATGCCCGCGGCGCGACCGCCTTCTACCAGCAGGCGTTGCGGATCGCCGCCGCCGGGATCGCCCTGCCCGATTCGATCCGCGGAGAATTGGGACGCGTCCAGGCATGGGTCGAGGCGCAATCGACCGATTATCGCGCGCATCTCGAAGAGAGCCTGGCGCGCGCCGGGTTCAGCGCCCTGCCGCCGCGCATGCGCGAGGCGATCGACATTCTGACCGGCGATGCCGAGGTCTATCTCCAGCAGCCGACGTCCTTCTTCTATCCCGGCCTGCCGCACATCCAGTTCTACGACGCCCGCGATTTCGGCTGGGCCGCCGCGATCGAGGACGCCACCGCGGCGATCTGCGGCGAGCTCGAAGCGTTCCTGGCCGCGCGCGACGCGGAGGCGGCGTTCCGTCCCTATGTCGAAGCCGTGCCCGGCCGCCCGAACAAGCCGCACAGCCTGCTCGACGATCCCAAATGGAGCGCGCTCTATCTGTGGAAGGATGGCCAGCCCACCGGGCACGCGGCGCATTTTCCGGCAGCAATGCGCGCGCTGGAGGCCGCTCCCATGCCCGGCATCGACGGTCGCTCGCCGACGGCCCTGTTCTCGATGCTCCGGCCCGATACCCACATCCTGCCGCACAATGGCATGATCAACACCCGGCTGATCTGCCATTTGCCGCTGATCGTGCCGCCGGGCTGCGGCTTCCGGGTCGGCAATCAGACGCGGCCATGGGTGCCCGGCAGTCTCACCATCTTCGACGATTCGATCGAGCATGAGGCGTGGAACCGCGGCGATGCGAACCGCATCGTCCTGCTGTTCGAAATCTGGCGCCCCGAACTGTCGCGCGAGGAATGCGCGGCGCTGACGGCGATGTATAATTCGGTGGGGCTTTATTCGGCCGAATGACCGGTTGGGGCGCTCTGGGAGGCCGAGGGCCAAACGATCTCGGCGATCGCCGACCGGCTGGCGCTGGAACCGCCAGCGAATCGAGCATCGGCTTGTAGAGCCGGTTGATCGCGATCGTGGTCAAATAAAGCGAAAAGCAGAGCTGCGCGTCGAGCGGCAGGGGGTCGCTGCTGGCCTTGGGCATAAACTCGTCATGATGAAGCCGACCAGTCGCCAACAACGCCCGCACCGGGGCCATCAGCTGCCGCACGGCAGGCGAGAGCGGGCGTTGGACGGGCGGACTCGCAGATCGCTCAGCGTATCGAAAGGTTGCAATAAATGCAGCCTAAGATAGGAATGGCTGGCGCGACCATGGCCGGACATCGGCGGTATCGCGGGGGCGGGGGTTACTGATGCAAGGCTGGTGTCGCGCGCTTTCGGGCGCGCTGGTGGTGTCGATTGCCGTTCCGGGGCTGGCGCAGACCGCGCCCGAGTCGCCGCCACTGGCCGCAACGGCGCCAGCGGCAGTGGCTGCGCCGGATTCCGCGACAATTGCCGTGCCGAATCCCGATCCCGCTCCCGCATCAACCGGCCTGCGACTGCCCACCGGCACCCCGGTCCAGTTCGAGTTCGTCACGCAACTCGATTCCAAGACCAGCAAGATCGACGCGATGTTCCCGATCCGCCTGACCAGGCCGATCCAGTTGAACGGCACGATTGTGATTCCCGCCGGCACGATGGGCGAGGGACAGATCGTCCATGCCGCCAAATCGGGCTGGGGCGGCAAGGCCGGCGAACTGATCGTCGCGGCCCGCTATATCGATTTCAACGGCACGCATGTTCCGCTGCGCCGTTTCCGGATGGGGGAAATCGAAACCGGCGACGACCGCCGCGACACCGCGTTCGCGGCCAGCGCGATCGTATCCCCGCTCCTCGCCTTCGTCATCAACGGCGGAGAGAAGTCGATTCTCGTCGGTACGCGCGCCAACGCGATCGTCTCCGCCGACACCGAAATTCCCGCGACGCCGGCACCAGCCGCCGGAGCGCTCGCGACGAATGCAACGCTCCAGAAAGAGGGGGAAGTGAAATGAAGATGGCAAGTTTCGTGGTATTGGCCGCCACTGCCGGTCTGGCGATGGCGACGCCGGCGGCGGCGCAGGATGCCGCGGCTCCGGCTCCGGCCGTAATGCCGGAAGCCGCAGGTCCGGCGCCGATCGTCACCAAATCGGGTACCGTCGGCGCAGCGCCCGCGGGCAAGGCGCAGGTGGTGTTCTGGCGTCCCGGCTCGCTGATGGGCGCGGCGCTGGGCTGCACGGTGCGCGAGAATGTAGACACCAACGAGATCGCCCGGCTGGGCGCCGGCAAATATTGGGTGCTGATCACCGAGCCGGGCAAGCACATGTTCTACACCACCGGCGAAGCGACCGACCGGCTCAACATGGAGCTGGAGCCGGACGAAACCTATTTCGTGCGCTGTGCGATCGGCATGGGCATCATGTCCGGCCGCGCCCAGGTCTCCCCGTCGGACCGCGCGACCTTCGCGGGGAAGGCCAAGGGGATGAAGCTGTGGGAGCCAAAGGCGGAGAAGGTTGAGAAGGCCGAGAAATAAGCCTTGCCGGAGTGAAATGGAGAGCCGCCGTTCGGGAAGCCGGACGGCGGCTTTCGTTTGTCTGATCGCGGGACATCCTGTGCGGTCTCGACACGCAGCTGATTGGAAGGTTTGATCATCGACTTTCATTTCCGACGGGCTTCAAGACCGGCCCGACATCGTCGGAATGGCCGGTGCGACCAGTCCTGAAATCGTCCTCACGCCTCCAGATATTTGTCCAGCGTCTGGTGGAACTGGCGGATGCGGATCTCCTGATAGTCGCCGAGCTGGACCTCGCCGTTCTTGGAGAGCTTCAGCCCGTCCTGGACGAACGGCAGATTGTCCATGTCCTGGTCGAAGACATGGCCGAGCGCGCCGAGTTCCGGCGCGGCCGCCCAGGGCTGGTCGTCGCTCAGCATCTTCATCGGCACGCCGTGCGGGATCGGCTGGCCTTCGGGCACGCGGACGAGGATGCGGACCTCCATCAGGCAATGATCGGGATCGCCCCACGGCCGCCAGCGATAGACGATGTTGGGCATATAGCCGCCCCACGGCGCGAAATGCGGGAAGACGTTGTAGACCAGCCCGTCGAGCAGCTCCGCATCGGTCGCCTGTTCGTGCAGTTCGGGATGACCGAAGGTCTCGGCGAAGTTGACCCGCATCGCCTCGGCCAGCGCACGCCGCGCCGAAATGCCCTCGGGCACGGTCACCGCATAGGGGCTGTCGTTGTAATTGTCGGCCGAACGGCCATTATATTTGATGAATTCGTCGACGATCCACTGCTGCTGCTTGCCGCTGGGATCGACATGCGGACTCATCACCCCGAACGGCGTGTAGGCGACGTTCACATTGTCGCCATAGATATTGTAGCTGGTGTTGGCGTCGCCGGTGAACGGCAGCAATTGCGGGTGGGTGACGATCGTGTGCCAGGCCTCCATGAAGGCCTCCATCGTCACTTTCCAGTTGGCCGGCACGACCTTGCCGACCCAGATCGCCGTATAGCATTGATCGTGCCGCCAGCGTTCGAAAAATGCCGGCAGCGGCGCCAGATACTCTTCGATCGTCGGGCCGCCCGGCGTTTCGCGCAGGAAGATATAGCCCTGCCAGCGCGCGACCTCGGCCTCGGGCAGCGACATGTCGCGCTGCTGGAGATGCTTGAAGTCCCAGGCGCACGGGATTTCCTTCAGCGCGCCGGTCTTCTCCCAGGTGAAGCCGTGGAACGGGCACTGGAAGCTGTCGGCCGTACCGTCTTCGGTCCGCAGCTTGCGGCCGCGATGGAGGCAGACATTGTGCATCGCCTTGACGCCGCCATCGTCCTGGCGCGTGACGATGTAGGAGCGGCCGGCATTCTCGTAGAGGATGTAATCGCCGGGCTCGGGCAGATCCTCCTCGCGCGCGGCGAACTGCCACACGAACGGCCAGAGCTTCTCGTTTTCGCGCTGCTGGAATTCCAGGCTGGTGTAACGCGTCGTCGCGATCGGATCCGAGCCGCGATATTCGTAGCGCTCGTCCGTCATGAATGCGGGCACCGGGCGCCCGTCGAGCGCGAGGATGTCGGTCCACGTCGCGCCCGGGCAGCGGGCCTGCCCCGCCGCGTCGATCGTCGGATCCCGCTCAGCCATCGTCCACGCTCCTCGTCACTTCTGGTCTCTGTCCGTCGCCGCAGCCTAGTCGCTCGCCGCGGCAATCGTAACTCGCGCTTTTACCAGCCCGGCCTTCCGTCATGCCGCAATCTTGCTCCGCGCCATGATGCGGTCCGCCGCCGCCCAGCCGAGCGCCATCGCGGGCGCATTGGTGTTGCCCGAAACCGGCGCCGGCATCGCCGAACAGTCGACCACGCACAGGCCCTCGACGCCGTTGACCCGCAGATCGGGGTCGAGCACGGCCTGATTGTCCGATCCCATCCGACAGCTCGCGACCGCATGGGTGCCGCAGCTCGACAGGCGCTGAAACACGGCGAACAGGTCTTCGTCCGATTCGACGGCGGGACCGGGGAAGGTCTCGCTCGCGACATAAGGCGCGATCGCCGGCTGCGCCATGTAGCGGCGCATATAGCGCAGCATCGCGATCGCGGCGGCGCGATCCTCGTCGGTGGTCATCCAGTTGGGGATGATCTCGGGTGTCGCCTGCGGGTCGGCCGTGGTGATCTGGACCGACCCTTCACTCGTCAGCCGGAGCAGCTGGCCGTAGATGTTCATGCCCGGCTTGCGCTCGACGTCGGCGAGCGGGACCGGGAAATTGTCGTCGCCGCGCGCGAAGGTGAAGCCGCCCATGTAGAGCTGGGCGTCGGGCCGATCGACGTCAGGCGTGGTGCGGATGAAGGCGCCGACCTCGAACGGTCCGGTCGCCAGCGGTCCATCGCGGCGCAGATAATAGCGCGCGACGTTCATGATCAGGCCGAGGCCGTAGAATTCGTGGTTGATGCCGCGATCGCGCTTGAGCCGGTACGCCATCGAGAAGCCGAGATGGTCGCGCATGCGCCGGCCGACATCGGGGCTGTCGACGAGCGGGGTCACGCCCGCGGTGCGCAGCGACTCGGCCGGGCCGATGCCCGGGCGCTGGAGGATCGCCGGCGACATCAGGGCGCCGGCCGAGAGGATCACCTCGCCACGTGCGGCGAAATGGCGCTCGACCCCGGCGACGGGCGCCGCGACACCGGTGACGCGGCCGTTTTCGACGGTGACGCGGTCGACGGTGACGTCGGTGATCACCTTCACATTGGCGCGCTTCATCGCGGGTGCGAGAAACACCACCGCCGCGCTCTGGCGCCGGCCCTTGCGGATGTTGTGGGCATAATAGCCGACGCCCTCCTGATCCTCGCGATTGAGGTCCTCGTGGCGCGGCAGTCCCATCTGTTCGCCGGCCGCGATCATCGCCTCGGCGACCGGATAGCGGAAGCGGTTGACGCTGACATGGACCGGTCCGCCGCTGCCGCGCACGCCGTCGTCGCCCAGTTCATGATCCTCGATCGCGCGGAACGCGGCCTTCATCCGGTCCCAGCCCCAGCCGGTGGCGCCGCGCGCCACCCAATCGTCATAATCCTCCGGCTGGCCGCGGATGTAGATCATGCCGTTGATCGACGACGAGCCGCCCAGTCCGCGGCCGCGCACCCACATCTCGCTTGCCGCCTCGCCCGCGACGCGCGGCTGCACGACCGGGAAATATTGGGTGTGGACCGGGTTGAGCACGACCTTGCCGATACCCTTGGGCATGGTGATCAACGGCGCACGATTGGTGCCGCCCGCCTCGAGCACGAGCACGGTCGAGCGCCCGTCCGCCGACAGGCGCTCGGCGAGCACGCAGCCCGACGAGCCAGCGCCGACGATGATGTAATCCCAGGCCTCGGTCATGCGGTGGCGGCGGCGACGGACGCGCCGATTTCCTCGCGCGTCGGGTTGCGGCGCAGAGTGAGGCCGCCGTTGACCTGGAGATTCTCGCCGGTCATGAAACATTCGTCGCTCGCGAGCCACACGACGGCGGCGGCGATATCCTCCTTGGTGCCCCAGCGGCCGAGCGGATAGCCGGCGCGGAACGCTTCGAACAGGCCGGGCACCTGGCCGGCGTCGGCGGTCATCGGCGTCTCGGTCAGCCCCGGCGAGATCGAATTGGCGCGCACGCCGACCGCACCGAACTCGTGCGCGACGCAGCGCAGGACATGATCGGTACCGGCCTTGGTGCCCATATAGGCGGCATGATCGTTGAGCATGATCGTCGCCGTCGCCGAGCTGATCTGGATGATCGATCCACCGCGGCCGCCACGATCGGTGGCCATCACGCCGACCATCGCCTGGGCGAGGTAGAACGGCCCTTCGAACTGGAGCGCGGTCATCGCCTCCACGTCCTCGCGGGTGTTTTCGAGGAACGGCTTGAGCAGCCCCCAGCCGGTGGCGTTGACCGCGATATCGACATGGCCGAGCTTCGCCTTCGCGGCCTCGGCCAATGCGAACACGTCGTCGCGATCGGTGAGATCGCACGCGATCGCGAAGCCGCCGAGTTCGGCGGCGAACCGTTCGAGCTCGTCCATCTTGCGGCCGGCGACGACGACCGTCGCGCCCTCCGCGTGCAGGCGGCGCGCGATCACCTGCGCCATGTTGTCGCGGCCGGCGGCCCCTACGACGACCGCGCCCTTGCCTTCGAGACGGCCCATTACTGCTCTCCATGTTGCTGTTCGTGGACCGATCAGACGCGTCGGGGGGCGGCGGTACAACTGGAAGGATTGATAGGCTGGATGGTTTGAGGGCGCGGATCCGATCGATATGCCGCACTGTCGGATCGCCGATCGGAATTCTCAGAGACGAGAAATATATTCCCCAATCCTTTTGATGATCGTATCAAGGCTGGGCTGCTCGCGATAGTATAGCGCACGCGTTTTGGCATAAGCCGCAGCGTATGCCCTTCGCGTGTCAGCGTCATCGAGCAGAAACGCCCCATTGAGCATCAGGTCTTTTTCATCGGCGTCGGGAAATCGATGCGCCTTATGCTGCAGATAGGCATCCGTGCCGATGAAAGCCTGAACATCGGCATCGTTCAGAAGACAGAATATGTCATAATAATGCCGCATGAAATTCTGCGGCACGATGTCGCCAGCCTGTTGCCGGCGATATTTGGTGGAGACCGTTTGCAGCTTTTCGACAAGCGTATAGCCCGGCTCGTAGCAGTGCACATCGAGCGCCCGATTGTCCACGAGACCCTCAAGGCCGCTCGCAATCGCCTTTTCGTACGCCCATGATGTGATGAGGCACGGCCGGTTCGGTGCGACCTGGTCGAAGCCCGCTTCCAGCAGGATACCGGTTTTCACGCCGGCCGGTAATGGCTTGACCTGGGTGTAGAACAGGCGAATGCCCGCGCTTCTCATTCGGTCGTCGTCGAACGTCCGGTCACGCTCAACCTCATCGAAGCCCGGGATGCAGATGCGCTTCGGCAGCGCATCGTAGAAAGCTCGACGCGCTTCGACGTGAGCGGGCTTGTTGTGATTTTTTCCCACCGGCAAGGCAGTGTCGGGGTGGATCAGGAGATCGATGTCTTCCGAGAAGCGGTCGATCAAGCGAAAGCCTTTGGAAAGCGAAGTGCCGCCCTTGAGTTCGAAGCGGAAGCCGCGTTGTTGCAGGCCCCACAGGGCATGCATGATCCAATAATCCTTTTCGACCAGGCCCGGATCGATCATGCGTTCACGCGCCGTGACCTCGATCAGATCGCCGAAGTCGGGTGCATCGTGCAGCAGCATCAGCGCGACTGCTCCGAACGATCCCGTTCGAGGAGGGGCGCCAGCAATCGTGCCGCGCGCGCCGAGCCATAGTCTCGCACCGCGCGTGCGAGGCGCGCGCGATCCATCGTCGCGGCACGCTCGAGCGCGCGCGGCACCACGGCAGCCTTGTCCTCGGCCAGTCGATCGAGATTGTGCAACAGATCGACGAGCAGCACTTCCTGCGTCAATCGCGACGGCACCGATGGACGCAACCGAAAATCATAGACGCGACCATCGAGTTCGAACCGGCCATGACGCCTGCGATTGTAGACGACCGGCTCGTTGTAGAGCTGGGTCGTACCCACGCCCAGACCGTTATAGTCGCTTGGAGAAACGACCAGAAAGCGATCGTCGCCAAGGAAAGTCTCGATCAGCCTTGCGGTCGCGGCCGGCGCGGTGCCGAAGCGGGTCTTGCGAGGCGCCATGTAAAGGCCGCCCGAAACCTTTTCGAGCCGCCCCTCGTCAACGAGCTGCCGCAGATGCCGATCGACGGCATTCGACCAGCGCGCCAGATCCTTGCGCCGGTAAACCTGCCCTGGGCGAAGCCGACGTTTGAGTTCGTTGACGGCAGACATCAAGGGACCTCCTTCCTTCGATCCGCAAGATAGGCTCGAAGGCGCTCACATGCAATTTTTCTCATGTAGATTTCATGCAAATCTAGGCAAAGTTCACCCCCCGGCAAACACCGTATGGCTCTGCTCGCGCAGGAATTGCGGGACGTACCACGTGCCCAGCCCGCCCTTGCCGCTGGTGCCCGATCCTTTCCAGCCGCAGAAGGTCTGAATACCCGGCCAGGCGCCGGTGGTCGCGCCGCTGGCGCGGTTGGCGTAAAGGATGCCGGCTTCGATCGTGGTCAGGAACAGGTCGAGCTCGGCGGGGTCCTGGGCATAGATGCCGGCGGTCAGGCCGTAATCGCTGCGGTTGGCGTCGGCGATCGCGTCGGCGAGGCGGTCGAAGATCTGGATGCTGAGGAAGGGCAGGAAAAGCTCGTCGCGGTTGAGGCGGTGATCGGGAGCGAGACCGTCGACGATGGTGGGCGGCAGAAAGGCGCCGCTGTCGAACGCGCCGCCGGTCAGGCGTTCGCCACCGAGCAGGATCCGGCCGTCGCGGCGGGCCTCGGTTACGGCGGCTTCGAAGCGGGCGAGCGCGGCGGGATTGATCACCGGGCCCATGGAGATTTCGGCGCGGCGCGGGTCGCCGATGGCGAGCTTGCCCGAGACCGCGAGCAGCCTTTCGACGAAGGCGTCGCGAACGTCGCGCGCGACATACACCTTCGAACCGGCGCTGCACTTCTGGCCCTGCAGCCCGAACGCCGAGCGCGCCGTGCCCGCGGCCGCGACGTCGAGATCGGCGGAGGCGGTGACGAAAATCGGGTTCTTGCCGCCCATCTCGGCGAGCACCGGGCGGTTGATCCGGCCCGCGCAGGCCTGGCGCAGGATCGCCATGCCGACCGCGTTGGAGCCGGTGAACGCGAAGCCGTCGACCTGGCGGTTGGCGACCATAGCCGCGCCGGTCTCGCGGCCGCCATAGACGAGGTTGAGAACGCCGGCGGGCAGCCCGCCCTCGACCAGCGCCTCGACGATCAGCCGGCCGGTCAGGCCGCTCGCTTCGCCGGGCTTGAATACCACGGAATTGCCCGCGACCAGAGCCGCGGTCGCCATGCCGAGCGACAGCGCGACGGGAAAGTTGAACGGCGCGATCACGCCGAACACGCCATAGGGACGCAGCACGACGCGCGCGGTCTCGGCGGGGACGGCCGGCGGGCGGGTCGCGGCGAAGCCGTCGCTGCGCTCCATCTCGCCGCAATAATAGTCGATCAGGTCGATCGCCTCCTCGACCTCGCCGACCGCCTCGAGCCGCGACTTGCCGACCTCGATCAGGCAGGCGATCGAGACCTCATATTTGCGGCGGGCGAGCGCCCGGGCGCCGGCACGCAGGATCGCGACGCGGGCGGGCCAGCCGAGATCGCGCCATACCGGATATGCAGCGCGGGCGGCGGCGGCGGCTTCGTCGACGAGCGCCGGCGATGCGATCGGGAATTCGCCGAGGATGAGTGTCGCGTCGATCGGGCTGACGAGGGTGGCGATCTCGCCTTCCGAGCGTTCGCAGCCGGCGATCAGGGCGGTGTGGCGGCGGCCGAGCAGGCTGGTTTCGACCTGCGGGATCAGGGCGTCGAGGTGGGCATGGACGCCGGAGAAATCCTCGGCGATGTTGCTGTAGGTGACGCGGGGGAGCGTCATTTCACGCCCTCCAGCCGGCCATACGTCTTCAGCAGTGCGCGCAGCTCCTCATGCGGCAAAGCGAACATGCGGTAGCCATTGGCGCCGGTCATCGTCTTCGCCGCGACCATCGCGTTGACGATCGCTTCCTCGGTCGCCTCGACGGTGGCCTGGAACAACGGGTTGATCGGGGCATTGGCGAGAACCGCGATCGGCGATGGCGCGGTCTGGTCGGGATGGTTGACCTGGGCCGGGGCGGTGGTGAAGGCCAGGATGATGTCGCCCGACGAATTGCCCGAATAGGATCCGAGCCGCGCCAGCCCCAGCGCGGCGCGCTTGGCGACGCGGTTCAGCTGGACCGGCATCAACGGCGCATCGGTTGCGACGACGATGATGATCGAGCCCGAATCGGGCGGCACCGCGGCCGCGATCGCCGCGCCGGCGCATTTGGGCAGCTTGTCGGCGGGCGACAGTTTCGCGTCGTAGCAGGGCAGCCAGCGTTTCGACAAAGCGGGGCCGACCGGCGCGCCGGCGATGCGCAGCACCTTGCGGTCGCCGGTGTTGCACTGGACGAGCACGCCGACGGTGTAGGGCTTGCCGGCGACCTCGACCTTGCGCGAGGCGGTGCCGGTGCCGCCCTTGAAGCCGAAGCACAACATGCCGGTGCCGCCGCCGACCGCGCCCTCGTCGACCGCGCCGCCCTTGGCACCGTCGAGCGCGGCCATCGCGGTCTGCTCAGTGACGTGGAAGCCGTTGATGTCGCTCGCCCAGCCGTCCCAGGTCTCGGCGACGACCGGGAAGGTGGCGTCGCCGAAGTGCTGCTGGTGCCATTTCTGGATGCCGGCATAGACCTGCCCGATCGCATTGGTGCTGGTGATGCCGATCGCGCCCTGCACGACGCCGAAATCCTGGAGATAGGCGAGACCGGTCATCTCGCCATTGCCGTTGAGGTTGAAGGTGCCGCCATAGACCGGCGCCGGATTGGCCTTGCCGCGCGGGAAGATCGCGGTGACGCCGCTGCGCACCGGGCCCTTGCCGATCACTAGCGGGCCCTCGCCGGAGATGATGCTGATTTGGCCGACTTCGACGCCGGGGACGTCGGTGATCGCATTCAGCGGGCCGGGGGTGCCTTCGAAGGGGACACCGATGTCGCGGGCGCGTTCGGCAAGGGCTGGGGTGGTGAGGAAGAGAAGGAGCAGGAGTGCGGTAATCGCCGGGGAGAAGATGAAATTGCGCCGCCGCACTTCCTTCCCCCTTGATGGGGGAAGGTTGCGCAGACTTGGGTCCGCCCCTTGGCGGGCCCTAGTCGGAGCTGGATGGGGGTGATGTTCGGCGTCGAGCCGTTCGCCAAACATCACCCCCATCCAACTCCGACTAGGCGGCAAAGCCGCCAAGTCGCCGTATCCTTCCCCCATCAAGGGGGAAGGGGAGAAGAAATGTTTGGTCATTTCGCCATCTCCATCGTCGGCAGTTCGCGGGGGATTTCACTCTCCGGCGGTTCGTCGAGGCCGCGCGCCAGTTTGTGGCCGGTGTAGACCGCCTGCTGGATCGTGCTCGGCGCATAACAGTCGCCGATGCGGGTGATCGTGACGATGCCCGCCCCCGCCCAGCGATCCTGCAGCGCGCGCAGGCCGGTGAAGAGGCCGTCGACCGGCAGGCGCGCAGTCACGGTGACGAGGCTGGTCGCGGCAAGTTCGGTCGTCACACCGGTCAGGCCGTTGGTCAGCAGCGCGCGGCCGTCGCCGAAGCCGGTGACGCTGGTGTAGGGGAGCACCTCGACGCCGATGCGCGCCAGGCGTCTGGCGATCGGCAGCGCCTCGAGCGTGTTGACGGTCCAGGCCGAGACCATCGCGGCGGGCGTCACCAGCAGCACGTCGTGCCCGAGCGCGCGGCAGCGTTCGGCGAGGACGCCGCCCATGTAATAATGGTCGTCGTCCCAGATCAGCACCGGGCCCGCTGCGGGCAGGCGGCCGGCCATGATGTCGTCGGGCGTGAACACCGCGGGGCCATCGAATCCGGTGATCGCATGGCCGCTGTCGCGACCGACGCCGTCGCGGCGCCAGACCGACCCGGTCGCGATCGCGACATGGCGCGCGCCGAATTCGAGGACATGGTCGGGCGCGAGCGCGCTGTCGCGATAGATGGTGACGTTGGGCAGGCGCGCGAGCTGGCCGACGCGCCAGTCGCGCACGCGCGCCCATTCGGACAGGCCGGGCAGTGCCGCCTCGCGGGTGACGCGGCCACCGAGCATATCCGAGGCTTCGGCGAGATGGACCTCGTAGCCGCGCCGTGCCGCCGCCAGCGCCGCCTCGAGCCCGGCCGGGCCCGCGCCGACCACCAGTACCGATCCGTCCGACTTGCGCGGCGCGATGATCTCGGGGTGCCAGCCGCGCCGCCATTCCTCGCCCATCGTCGGGTTCTGGGTGCAGCGCAGGTTGGTGGAGGTGTAGTCGCTCGACACGCAGATGTTGCAGCCGATGCATTCGCGGATGTCGTCGATCCGGCCTTCCTCGATTTTCTTCGGCAGAAACGGATCGGCGATCGACGGCCGCGCCGCGCCGATCAGGTCGATGATGCCGCGGCGGATCTGGCTGACCATCGTATCGGGCGAAGTGAAGCGGCCGACGCCGACCACCGGCTTGCCGGTCACCTGCTTGACGAACGCGGCATAGCGCTCCTGGAAACCCTCCTGGGCGAAGCGCGAGGTCTGGCTGTCGTTGGTCCAGGTCGAGAGGTTGACGTCCCACAGATCGGGCAGGTCGGCGAGCATCTCGACGATCTCGCGCGCCTCGCCGTCATGGGTGATGCCGATCCTGCCGATCAGTTCGTCGACGCCGAGCCGGACCGCGACCGCACAGCGATCGCCGACCGCGTCCTTGGTGTCTTCGATCAGTTCGCGCAGCAGGCGGACGCGATTTTCGAGGCTGCCGCCATATTCATCGGTGCGGTCGTTCTTGCGGCGTTCGAGGAAATGTTGGGCGATCGACAGGTCCTGCGTGGCATAGACATAGACGATGTCGAAGCCGGCGCGCTTCGAGCGGAGCGCGGCATCGCGGTGCCAGCGGCGCAAATCGATGATGTCCTGCTTGTCCATCGCCCGCGCCTGGACCGGCGCATAATAGATGATCGGCCGGTGCGACGGCGCGATCGGCGCCTCGCGCGTGCCCCAGTTCGCGCAGGATGCGCCGTGATGCATGATCTCGATCGCGGCGAGCGCGCCATGCGCGTGGACGGCATCGGCCATCGCCGCGAGCGCCGGGATGTCGGCGTCGGACCAGAGACGCCCCTCGTGGAACGGTTCGCAATCGGAGGTCGGGTGGATCTCGACCTCCTCGGTGGCGACCACCGCCCAGCCGCCCTCGGCCTTGATCCCGCGCAAGGCGGCGAGCGCCTGCGGCTGCGTCCAGCCCATGCCGTTGCAGTGCGGGACCTGGTAGAAGCGGTTCTTGGCGATGACCGGGCCGATCCTCACCGGTTCGAACAAGATGTCGTAGCGCGGATCGCGGGTCATGCGGCGGCTCCGGTCGGCGGGAGGGCGGCGAGCGTCGCATCGACGGCGTCGCCGAGCCGTTCGACGATGTCGTCGAGCTCGGCGTCGCGGGTGATGTAATGCGGGGCGAGCAGGACGTGATCGCCGCGCTGCCCGTCGATCGTGCCGCCGCCGGGATAGACGAGCAGGCCGCGCGCGAAGGCCTCGGCCTTGATGCGGGCGTGGAGATTCAGCGCGGGATCGAATGGCCGCTGATCGGCGCGATCGGCGACCAGTTCGATCGCCTGCAGCAGGCCGCGGCCGCGAATGTCGCCGACATGCGGATGACTGCCGAAGCGGTCGCGCAAGCGGCGGTCGAGGTGAGCGCCGGCCGCCCCGACACGCGGCAGCAATGCCTCGTCGCGGATCACCCGCTGGACGGCGAGCGCGGCGGCGCAAGCGACCGGGTGCGCGACATAGGTCTGGCCGTGCTGGAACGCGCCCGATCCGGCGGCGATCAGATCGTGGATCGCGGCGGTACAGAGCATCGCACCGATCGGCTGGTAGCCGGCGCCGAGACCCTTGGCGATGGTGACGATATCGGGCGCGATGCCGTCCGCCTCGCAGGCGAGAAAGGAACCGGTGCGCCCTGCCCCGCACATCACCTCGTCGAGGATCAGCAGCACGCCGTGGCGGTCGCAGATCTCGCGAATCCGGCACCAATAGCCGGGCGCGGGCGGCACCGCGCCGGCAGTGGCGCCGACCATGGTCTCGGCGACGAACGCCATCACCGTCTCCGGCCCGAGCCGCTCGATCTCCGCTTCCAGCGCATCGGCGGCGCGCTGCCCATAGGCCTCGGGCGTCTCGCCGGGCAGCGCGTAGCGGTGGAAGAAGCAGGGTTCGATGTGCGACACCGCCGCCAGCAGCGGCTCGTAGGGCGCGCGGCGCCAGGCATTGCCGCCGGCCGCAAGCGCGCCGAGCGTGTTGCCGTGATAGCTCTGCCGCCGCGCGATCAGCCGAGTGCGCGCGGGTTCGCCGCGTTCGAGATGAACTTGACGCGCGAGCTTGATCGCGGCCTCGATCGCCTCCGAGCCGCTGCCGGTGAACCAGACACGATCGAGCGTGCTGCCTGCGGATTCTGCGAGCATCGTCGCGAGCTGCTCGGCGGCATCGGTGGTGAAGAAGCCGTTATGCGCAAAAGCCAGCCGCCCGGCCTGGTCGGCGATGGCCGCCACGACGGCGGGATGGCCGTGGCCGAGGCACGAGACCGCGGCGCCGCCGCACGCGTCGAGATAGCGGCGACCAACGGCGTCGATCAAAATGATACCTTCGCCGCGCACCGCGGTCGGCGGGACATGGCCGGCGGCGCGGTGGAAGACGTGGCTGCCCATCTCAGACGCCCTTGCGCGGCGCGGCAGCATAGGCGCCGCTCTCGTAGAGCCGTTGCTCGATCTCGCCGACGCGCGCCGCCGCCGCATCGCCGGCATGAGCGAGCATCGCCGCCGCCAGCGCCTCGGCCAGCGCGACCGCCGGCGTGATCGTGGGGAAGAAGGACGGGCTGTCGGCGGCGAACAGCAGGATCGCGCGGGCCTGGCGCGCGAGCGGCGTCGCCCGGCTGTCGGCGATCGAGACCAGGGCCGCGCCGGACCGCGCGACCGCCGCGGCGATGTCGTGGATCTCGCGGCCATAGGGCCGGAAGTTGATCGCCAGCACCGCATCGTCTGGGCCGATCGCGGCAAGGTCGGCTGCCAGCGACGAGCCCTCGCCGCCGAGCAGGACGATGTCCGACCGGAACAGGCGGCAGACATAGGCGAAGGCCAAAGCCGGCGCGCGGCAGCTCATGAAGCCGGCGACGAAGATGCGCGGCGCGGCCTGGAGCAAGGCCGCCGCATCGTCGATCGCCGTTGCCGGATTGGCCGCGATCGCATGGTCGAGGCCGGCGACGCCGGCGCGCATCACTTCGTGCACGAGGCCGGGCACGCCCTCGCGGTGGACGATCGCATCGGCCCGCTCGGCATAGAGCGGCGAAGACGTGCGGAAATCGTCGACGCAGGCGCTGCGCAACGCCGACCAGTCTTCGAAGCCGAGACTGCGCGCGAGCCGCACGAGCGTGGCCGGCGCGACACCGACGCGCGTCGCGATCTCGCGCATCGACGACATCACCACCATGTCGGGATGATCGACGAGGAAGCGCGCGCCCTCGGCGAGCTGCGGCGCGAGGCCGGGCAGTTCGGCGATGATTCGCGCGGAGAGACGGCTGTCGGCCATGGCGGCATGAAACATTTGTTTCCCGGTCAGGTCAATCCAATCCAACTGGATCGAATTTCAGCGAAAGCGCCTTGTGCGATCGGCGGGTCGATGCAGCCCTGATGGCCATTCCCGCTGTATTCTCGCTGTTCTTACAGCGAGGAATGAGACCCTGTCTTGCCTCCGACGGGCGATGCGCCGGCATCAGACGGCGACCGGGTAGCCGCCGTAGCGGCCGCGGACTTCGCTGCCCCAGTACATGACCGGCCTGGACGCCCACGCTGTCTTTCTGCTGTTTCTACAAACATTCGATGTTCCTACCGTCTGGCGGGGTGTGGAGACGGATTGGAACGTATCATGAACATTGAGCGATTGGCAAATTTGGCATCGATATTTCTGCAGCGCCGACACCCGCCCTTCCCGATCGCCGGCGATCTGGCCAGCCACGATCAAGTGCCTTCGACATATCGGTCCTTGAAGTCGGCCCAATCGTCACGCGTCCAGAGCGTCGTCCGCCTCGCCGCCCCGAGGAGCCAATCGGCATCCAACCCGGCGAGTTCGCGCGCTATGATCGGTCCGCTACCACCTTGCGCATGAATTGCGCCGAGATCGGCGGCCATCGCCCTGACGAGCGGCGGATGCTCCACCCGGGCGAGCTTGTCGAACGCCACCTTCCCGCTGTCGGGCGCCAGACGCCGGACGACATGATCGGCCGAATAATGATGCGTCGGATCTCCCGATCGGAAGCACCCATGCGCGAGGCGTTCGGCCAGCCCCTCGCGACGGCCGGAAATCCAGGCCGACGGCATGACGCCCTTGATCTCGACCGCGACGGGGCCACCGGCCGCTCGTCCGATCGCAACGAATCGCGGCCGCCCGAGGCTGCCGACACCGGCCGAACGCGGGACGATGCGAACATCGGTGGCGTCACCGAGCGCCGCGCGGAGCGGCGCCTCGAACGTGCTCGGTCGGCACGCCGCCGGCTCGGCCTTGTCGAGCTTTTTCCAGAACGAAATGCGCTCGTCGTCTGATGCGGTGAAAGCGTCCCGCAGCCAGAGATGGTCCCGCTCCAGCACCCGGGCCGAGGGCGCATCGAGACCTTCACGATACCCCCTCAGGATCGCGCGGACGATGTCGTCGGGATCGGGGTCGGCGAATGCGAGATTCGCGCTCGTGGCGAGACGGACGATATCGAACGGCCAAGGCGCCAAAGCGGCTTCGTCATAGTCGTTCACGCCCCAGACGAGACGCATCCGGGAGTCTCGCCAGAGACCGAAATTGCCGACATGGGCGTCTACGACGGTGCCGACGGCAGCGAGCACGGACAAGTTCGGGAGCAGAGCCTGGGCCTCGGCGGCCCATCTGAAACATGTCGCGCGCAGAAACTGAAACGCGCTTTTCGCCATCTTGTCATGCTTCTCGATGAGGTCGGCTTCGACCACGGCGTTATCGAACGTGGCGCGTAAACTTGTTTCGTATCGACGATTTGCCTCGGAGATGTGCATGATGGACGCCTCGTGACGAAGGGGGACGGAATCTAGGCGACGTTATACCTCGGAATTTCGGGAATCGATGATGCCGCAAATCCAAATTGGCGAAAGTTTGTGTCAGGAAAAAGGGGGTTAAGCAAAGCGTCACCGAAATTTGGAAACTTGCTCGCCACATGACGATGATCGAGGGGGTCTCGATTAATCGCCGCCCTCACAGCCTGCCAAGGACATGCCGACTATGACTGCCACGGACGATCAACCGGACGACACCGCGACTGGCTGGGAGGCGATCAACGCTGCGGTGGCAATACTCTATGGCGACCAGGAGCCAAAGCATTATGGCACCCTGCTCCGTTGGAGCCTTGGTGGACCGGACCCGCTCGACGGCATCAGCGCCTGGAAACGGCTCGAGCCTGTGCCGCACTGGCATTTCGTGACCTACGGCCTTTCCGAACTTTATGCCAAGGAATCGGACAATGCCGAGGAAAGCGGCTACGGCTTCGAATTGACCCTTCGTGTCGCCTGCGATCCTACGGATGTCGATCCGCCGGTATGGGCGTTCGGCCTGCTCCAGAATCTCGCCCGCTATGTCTTTCAGAGCGGCAATGTCTTCCGGGACGGGCACTGGATGCCTGCCAACGGCCCGCTTGGGGTTGGCCAGGAAACGCAGATCTGCTCGATGGCCTTCTTGTTCGATCCCGAACTTCCAGCGATCGATACTCCAAACGGACATTTGGCCTTCATCCAGGTCGTCGGCATCACAGTTGGGGAAGAACTCGCCGCCAAGCGATGGCAGACGCGCAGACTGCTCGAAGCACTGCTACCGGCAATGCCGCTGTGGGTGACCGACCTGGCCCGCGGCGCGCTGCTCGATCATCCCGACATTCGCGAGCAGATCGAGGTCGGAACGGGCCGCGACGGGTCGTCGACCAGCTTCGTCCACACGGATGTGCTCGGATGGGCGCAGCAGAAGCGCCTGCTGCGACCGGCCATAACCGAGATCGCACTGGGCGCACGACAGGTGGCGGAACTGCTCGCGCTCCTGCCGTTCCGCCTTCCCTTCGGTCGCAGCTTCACGGTGATCGGGCGCGGCGCGGTGCTCGTCTTCCAACCCGGCGACGTCAACGCGATGACGCAGACCGATGGCGAACTGCGCCTGACACTGACAGCCGAGGTGGCGCGCGCACTGATGCAAACGCTGCAGCCCCGTGCGGGCAGCTATGACATGCCGGGGTTCGAGACGGTGCGCTGGAAGGTCGAGAAGACGCTGATCAGGGACGCCGAGGGCAAGAATGTGGTGGCAACAATCGGCTGAGATGCCGAATGACTATTTGCGCCACGCATGATGGCATGGCTCGAACAGATAGCGACCTGACATTTATCCTCGTGGCGATCATGTCTTCGCTACCGATCCGTCCAATCCAAAGAGCGTTTCCAGCAGCGTGGGTTCGTCCAGACGATCGATCGCATGCGTGCGCCCGGCACGATCCACAAACTCGGCTTTCCAGGGGTTCAGCACCCGCACCGATGCCGCGACGAAATGGGTCAAGTCGCGCGTTATCACGATGAGATCGTTGTGAGCCGCGATCGCGGCGATGAAGAGATCGAGTTGACCGAAATTGTGGCCCCGGCGACGGCCGGCCTCGAGCATGAGACGCCACCGCAAGATGACATCTTCGTTGATCGCGAGCGTCCGCCGCTCGAACAACGGGCGAAGCGTGTGATCGAGCCAGGTGGCAATGGCCGCACGTTTCTCCGGATCGTCGAGTTGCTCGATGCCGAAGCGGATTTCGGCGAATGTGACCTCCGAAATGAAGAGATCATCTTCCCCCTGCGCGGATATCAATCCGGTGACGGCTGGACTTGGTTGCGGCTTGCGCAGTTCGGAGATGACATTGGTGTCGAGCAGAAATCCGGTCAAAGGTCGATCGTCCGGACAGGGCCGTCGACAAACGGCCGCTCGAGATCCAGGTCGCCGAGCGGGGATACGGCCAGCGCCTCGACCAGGCGCCGCCCACTCTGTTGCCGGCGCTCGCGATCCCAGGATTCCGCGGACACGATCACGACGGCGTCTCGACCGTGCACTGTGACCCGTTGCGGACCGCTCTCTCGGGCGAGACGCACGACTTCGCTGAACCTTGCCTTGGCGTCCTGCAACCGCCACCGTCGGTGAGCGACATTTGCCGCGTGATCCTGTGTCTCGTTCGCCGGCATCGAAAATCCAATCTAGTCACGGTGACTAGAATATTGCCCTTCTGAACCGATGATGCAAGCGATCCAGCGGCGGGGGCAGCGTCCGGCCGGTCTGCGCCGCGATTCCCATTCCATTGCCATTGCGGTGACGCCTTACTTTGCCCCTGATCTCATGGGCAGTCTTGCGTGGCTTGCGTTGCGTCGGGCTGGAAGCATTGGCCGCCCGATCAGAGATGTGGAATGGCTCGCAGAGATTGAGGCTCCCCACTGGCCGCACGTTGACGCCGGGCAGGTGCGAGCCGAAAAAGGGGTAAAGGTGTCCCCGAAACTCTGATGCAACACATGCTGAATGCTCAGCATGTCCAAAAGCCGGTTGAAGGACACCCCGTGAACTCATGGCTCGGCTTCCGGCATGCAGATCGAGATTAAGGGCTTAGTCGCCGTCCGTGAAGAATGTCCGTTCGCGGCCGTTGCCACACTGCGCGATGTGATGCCGAATGCTGGAGATCACCGCTGATGGAAGGCGTGCCAAGGCTAGGAATGCAAAGTTTGGGGGAAATTGCACATGTCACGGTAACCCCAGCGGATCATCGTTGAATATTTTTGGACCCATGACACAATATAATAATTCAGTTATCAGGCATGCGCCAGTTAATGGAACGCTCAATCCGAGTCGGCACGGGCACGCCGGCAACATCAAGCGCGGGTTTGAAGATCGCGCGACGCTTGATCAACTGACATCCTGCCTGGTCGAGATCGGGCCATCCGCTCGAACGGGTGATCGTACAGTCTGTTATCCGGCCCTCGATACCGATCGTAGCGACGAACCAGGTGACGCCCTCACGTTCCTCGCGGAAAGCCTGCAACACATAGTCGTCAGAAGTGACCCAGGCCGCAGGATCGGTGCGCGGTTCGGCGGGTGTCGCCACCGTTGGACCCGTGACGAAAGTGGCCGGCGGTGTGGGCCGCGCAGCCATTTGCTCGCCGGTCGACGTCGCACGCCCGGCAGAGCGCTTCTGCTCTGCTCCCGCAACGTCAGCGACGCATAGTTTCAGAGCCGCGACGGCTGCGCCGCTGCCATCGACCGGCAGCGCAGTCAACGACACGCCATCGCGCTCGATGGTCAGGCGCGAAGCGCCCGGAAGCGCGTCGAGAATATCACCTTCCACGTCCGCCATCATGCCGGTACGGCCATTATCAGCAACGCCGATCGCCT
>Ga0068863_100000676_pt1 | contig 34484 bp, 34 predicted proteins | sample KBSSwiS62_FD_66596 | JGI IMG/M metagenome (GOLD analysis project Ga0068863, IMG submission 66596) | Switchgrass rhizosphere microbial communities from Kellogg Biological Station, Michigan, USA - KBS Switchgrass S6-2 | ecosystem: Host-associated > Plants > Roots > Rhizosphere > Soil ... | reverse complement strand
ACCGTATGCGAAGGGGGTGCGCACGACCCAGTAGGCGATGAACATGAACAGCAGCGGGACCCAGGCGACTCCCGCCGCCCGCACCACCGAGGCCAGGACGAAGGCGACGCCGAAGAACGCAAAGGTCCAGATCATCACCAGGTTCATGTGCACGGCGATGTCGATCGAGGGGCTGCCCGCGGGCAGGAACAGCTGAAGCACCCAGCGTTGCGTGGCCAGGATCACCAGCGTCGGGCCAAGCGTCAGCGCCAGGGCGTAGAGGACCCCGACGCGCGCGACCTTCTCGACGCGATCCATGCGGTCGGCGCCGATGTTCTGCGCCGCCATGGCGGTGACCGCCACCCCTAGCGCCATGCTGGGCATCTGGATGTAGCTCCAGAGCTGCCAGGACGCGCCGTAGGCCGCGGCCGTCTGCGAGCCGAAGCGGTTGACGGCGCTGATCATGGCCACGGCCGCCAGATTCACCATGATCATCTGCAGTCCCATCGGCGCGCCCTTGAACAGCATGGCGCGGACCACCGTCAGGTCCGGGATCAGCGCCCGGGCCTCCGAGGGCCGGATCACCAGGGGCGAGCCGCGGCGGTAGAGGTGGATCAGCATGGCCGCCAGGACGAGGGTCTGCGAGACCAGGGTGGAGGTCGCCGAGCCGGCGATCCCAAGTTGCGGAAAGGGGCCAAGCCCCATGATCAGCAGCGGGTTGAGGACGATGTCGAGCGCCACCTGCGCCACGGCGAAGACGAAGGGCGTGCGGGCGTCGCCCAAGCCGCGCTGGGCCATCATCACGAAGGTGAAGAAATAGATGAAGGGCAGGGCCGCGAAGATCACCCTCAGGTAGGCGATGGCGTCGGCGCGGGCGTCCGCGGGCGTGCGCATGGCGTCGAGGATGGCCGGGGTCAGGGCCGCCCCCAGCAGCCCGACCGAGAGCGAGATGACGATGAAGACGGCCGTGCAGGTCCCCACGACGCGGCGGATCAGGGCGCCGTCCCGCGCGCCCACCGCTTGGCCGATCATGATGTTGGAGGCCATGGCCATGCCGAAGATCGCGCCCAGCATCAGGAACAGGATCTGGTTGGCGTTGGTCGTGGCGGTGAGGGCCGCTTCGCCCAGAACGTGGCTGACCCAGAAGGCGTTGGCCGAGCCGTTCAGCGACTGCACCAGGTTCGAGCCCAGCACCGGCAGCATGAACATCAGCATGGTCGAGCCGATCGGCCCGGCCGTCAGGTCGGGAGCCCGGCGCCGCGCCGGCGCGTCCTGCGTCTTGTCCTGGTCCAAAGGCCCGCCCCGCTTGGCGCCCAACGCACGCCCGAACACGACGCCCTCTGCCCGAGGGGCGGCGGACTGTCCATGGGCGAGACGAACGGCCGCGGGGCGCCGGCTTGGGCCTCGGCCAGGGTTGAGCCTCCGCGGTTTCGATGTAAGAGGGCGCGGGGGACCGTGGACACGGCCGCGTCCGCGGCCAGGGCGTAGAAAGACCGAATGAAGATCCTGATCACGGGAGGCGCCGGCTTCATCGGATCGGCCGTCGTGCGGCGGGCCGTGAACGAGGGGCACGAGGTGGTGAACCTCGACGCCCTCGCCTATTCGGCCAACCTCGACAACGTCGCTGCGGTGGCGCAGGACCCTCGCTACGCCTTCGAGCACGCCGACGTCGCCGACGCCGGGCGCATGGCCGAGGTGTTCTCGCGCTGCCGGCCCGACGCGGTGATGCACCTGGCGGCGGAAAGCCATAACGACCGCGCCATCGAAGGCCCGCTCGACTTCGTGCGCGCCAACGTGATGGGGACCGCGGTGCTGCTGGAGGCCGCGCGCGCCCACTGGAACAGCCTGCCGCCGGCGCGCAAGGCGGCCTTCCGCTTCCACCACGTGTCCACGGACGAGGTCTTCGGGGCGCTCGGAGAGGACGGCGAGTTCACCGAGACCACCCCCTACGACCCGAACTCCCCCTATTCCGCGTCGAAGGCGGGCGCCGACCACCTGGTTCGGGCGTGGGGGAGGACCTATGGCCTGCCGGTCGTGCTGACCAACTGCTCGAACAACTACGGGCCGCATCAATTCCCGGAGAAGCTGATCCCCACGGTCATCACCCGGGCGCTGGAAGGCAAGACCATCCCGGTCTATGGCGACGGCCGCCAGGTGCGCGACTGGCTGCATGTGGACGATCACGCCGAGGCCCTGCTGCTGGTGTTGACCAAAGGGCGGCTGGGCGAGACCTACTGCATCGGCGGCGACGCCTCGAAGCGCAACATCGAGGTGGTGCGGATGCTGTGCGCGCACCTGGACAAGTACGCCCCGGCCAACACGCCGCACGCCGACAAGATCACCTTCGTCACCGACCGTCCCGGGCACGATTTCCGCTACGCCATCGACGCCTCCAAGCTGGAGGCCGAGCTCGGCTGGAAGCCGCGGATGCCGCTGGAGGCCGGCCTCGAGGACACGGTCCGCTGGTACGTGGAAAACCGCGACTGGGTGGAGCGCATCCGCGAGCGCGGCTTCCATTCCGAGCGCCTGGGCCTGGTCGACGCATGACCCTTAAGGTGCTGCAGTTCGGCCGCACCGGCCAGGTCGGGACCGAGCTCCTGCGGCAGGCGCCCGGACGCGACCTGGCGCTCACCGCCCTCTCCCGTGCCGAGGCCGATCTTGCGGTCCCAGAAAGCGCGGCGGCCCAGGTGCGCGCCCAACGGCCGGACCTCGTCATCCTGGCGGCCGCCTACACCGCCGTCGACCAGGCGGAATCAGAGCCCGGCCTGGCGCACGAGGTGAACGGCGAGGCGCCCGCCGCGATCGCCGCGGCCTGCCGGGACGTCGGCGCGGCGCTGGTCCATTTCTCCACCGACTATGTGTTCGACGGCCGCAAGGGCCGGCCTTACGTCGAGACTGACGCGCCCAACCCCCTGAGCGTCTACGGCGCGAGCAAGCTGTCGGGCGAACGGCTGGCCTTGGCCGCCAATCCACGGACCCTCGTGCTGCGCGCCTCCTGGGTCGTGTCGGCCCACGGACGGAACTTCGTGAAGACCATGCTGCGGCTTGGCCGCGAGGGCCATCCGCTCAAGGTGGTGGACGACCAGTTCGGCCGGCCCACGGCGGCGGGCGACCTTGCCGACTTCGTGCTCCGCACGGCGCCGCGCCTGGCCGCGGGTCGGGCGGGCGACCCGATCTATGGCCTGTTCCACTACGCCAATGCGGGCGAGACCAGCTGGCGGGGCTTCGCCCAGGCGATCCTGCAGACGGGCCTGGGCGCCGCTGCTCCGGCGGTGGAGGCGATCCGCACCGCCGACCGCCCGGCCCCGGCCCAGCGTCCGCTGCGCGCGACGCTCGACACGACCAAGCTGGAGTCGGTTTTCGGCGAGGCGCCGCGTCCCTGGCGCGAGCCCCTGGACGGAATCGTCGCCGATCTGATGGCGGAGGCGGCATGAGGCGCGGGATCATCCTGGCGGGCGGGTCCGGCACGCGGTTGCACCCGCTGACGCTGGCCACGTCGAAGCAGCTGCTGCCGGTCTACGACAAGCCGATGATCTATTATCCGCTGTCGGTGCTTCTGCTGGCCGGCGTGCGCGAGGTGCTGATCATCACCACGCCGGAGGACCAGCCCAGCTTCCGCCGGCTGCTGGGCGACGGCTCGCAGATCGGCGTGCGCTTCGAATACGTCGTCCAGCCCAGCCCGGGCGGCCTGGCGGAAGCCTACCTGCTGGGCGAGGAGTTCGTGGGCGGCGAACCCAGCGTGATGATCCTGGGCGACAACATCTTCTACGGCCACGACTTCGTCCGCATGCTGAAGTCGGCCCATTCACGCGACCGCGGCGCCACGGTCTTCGGCTATCCGGTGCACGATCCGGAGCGCTACGGCGTCGTCGAGCTGACCCCTGAAGGACGGGCCGTCTCCATCGAGGAGAAACCGGCCGCGCCCAAGTCGAATTATGCGGTCACCGGGCTCTATTTCTACGACGGGCGCGCCAGCCAGCTCGCGCGCACGCTGAGCCGTTCGCCCCGCGGCGAGCTCGAGATCACGGCGCTGAACCAACTCTACCTGGAAGCCGGCGAGCTGCACGTCGAGGTGCTGGGCCGCGGCTTCGCCTGGGAGGACGCCGGCACCCATGACAGCCTGATCCAGGCCGGCGAGCTCGTGCGCACCTTCGAGCAACGGCAGGGCCTGCGGATCGGCTGCATCGAGGAGATCGCCTTCCATCAGGGCTGGATCGACGCCCGCCAGCTCGCCCGGCTCGGCGACGCCCAGGCCAAGAGCGGATACGGCCGCTACCTGATCGAGCTGGCCGAGCGGCCGAAGATCCCCGATCCCGCAGGGGAATGACCCGCCGCCCGGCCGTGCGCCCTAAAGGTGATGGGTGCAGAACGCCAGAAGCAGGATGAGCGGGATCGGCACGCCGAGCCCCAGCAGAATCAGCGAACGCATCTCTTGGGTTTCCTCTCCGTCGTGTCACCTCGCCCGGGCCTGGGCGGCCAAGGCTTGGCTTAAACATCGGAGCGGAGCCGTCGTTCCGCGGAGCCGCGGCCGGTTGGCGGGCTTCTAGTCGCCCCACAGATCCTGGACGTCGCCCTTGCGGTTCAGCATGCGCACCGCGCGCTTGAGCACCGTCAGCAAGCGCTCGCGCCGACCGGCCTCGTCATAGGTCATCGAGCCCTTGGCCAGGCCCTCCAGCAGGAACCGGCCGAGGTCTCGGCTGGCCTGGAAGCGCGGGTCGACGCCGGCCTGGAGCAAGGCCCCCACATGTCGCCCCCCGACCTCGGCCTGGTCGAAGGCCGCCTGGGCGTTGGCCAGCCGCTCGCGCAGCATGGGGTCGGTGCGGGCCGCGGCCTCCAGCTCGGCGAAGGCGACGAAGGGCATTTCGTGCAGCAGCGTCCAATAGGCGTCGACGGCCTGTTCGGAGGCGTCCACCCCCGCAGGGGGCGGGCCGACCACGGCGCGCGCCAGCAGCTCGGCGCGCTGGCGTTGGATATGCGCCACCGCCGCCTCCACCAGCTCCTCTCGGGTGCTGAAATGGTAGAGCATGGCGCCGCGCGTCAGGTTCGAGGCCTCGGCGATCACCGCGTTGGTCGCGGCGTGGTAGCCGATGTCGGCGAACAGCCGCATCGCCGCATCGAGGATGCGGGCGCGGGTCCGGAGCGATTTCGGCGTCGTCTTCGCCGGGCTGATGCTGGTGTCCATGGCGCCTGAGGGTCGTGCAGGTCTCGCGCCCGCGTGATGCTGATCTAGCAGCGCCCCACGCCGCCCCGCCACATTTCACGAAAGCGACATGCAATCACCCTAGTCGCTGGACAGTTTCAAGGCGCCGGGAGAGCGTAAGTGACCGAGGCCGTTGTCCGGCGCTACCGGACCGTGTTCATTTCTGACATCCACCTGGGCTCGCGGGGTTGCCAGGCCGAGCTGCTGCTGGACTTCATCCGGCACGCCGCCTGCGACCGGCTCTACCTGGTGGGCGACATCATCGACGGCTGGAAGATGAAGAGCGGCTTGTTCTGGCCTCAGAGCCACAACGACGTCGTGCAGAAGGTCCTGCGCCTGGCCCGCAAGGGGGTGGAGGTCACCTATGTCCCCGGCAACCACGACGACAGGGTCCGGGATTTCTGCGGCGTGCACTTCGGCGGGGTGGTGGTGGCCAGAGACGTCATCCACGAGACGGCCGACGGGCGGCGATTCCTGGTTACCCACGGCGACGAGTTCGACGGCGTGGTGCAACACGCGAAATGGCTGTCGATGCTGGGCGACTGGGCCTACGGGGCGGCGCTGGCGGCCAACACCTTGGTCAACCGCGTCGGCCGGAGGCTGGGCCTGCGCTATTGGAGCTTATCCGCCTTCCTGAAGACGAAGGTGAAGAAGGCGCTGCAGTTCATCGAGAATTTCGAGCACGCCGTGGCGGACGAGGCGCGGCGCCGTGGCGTCGACGGCGTCATCTGCGGGCACATCCACAAGGCCGAGATGCGCGACATCGACGGGATCGCCTATGTGAACGACGGCGACTGGGTGGAAAGCTGCACCGCCTTGGTTGAGCACATGGACGGGCGGCTGGAGATCCTGGAGTGGGCGAAACTCCGCTCCTGGGATTCGGTGGACCGCGCCGCCCGCGAAGGCCAGGGCCTGCCCGAACCGCTGGCTGCCTGAACCGGCCGATTTGACACCGCCTCGGAATTGCTGACAGTGCCGCTGTCATGAAGCCACCTTCGGCCTCGCACCCCGGCGCGCGGGACCGTCAGCGGACGGAGACGCGGGAGCAGATCCTGTCCGCCGTGGCCCGGCAGATGCAGGCCGGCGCCCAGATGGAGGAACTGAGCTTCGCGGAGATCGCCCGCGAGGCCGGCCTCGGCGAGCGCACCGTCTATCGCCACTTCCCCACGCGCGAAGCCCTGCTCGGGGCCTTCTGGTCGTGGATGCAGTCGCAGGCGCAGCTGGAGCGTCCGCCGCCGGCGCCCGCCCCGCCCCGGACGCCGGTCGCGCCGCGCATCCGCGAGGGCATCAAGGCGCACCGCGACAGCCAGCGGCCGATGCGCATCCTGCTGGCGACCGACGCCTGGGAGCCGCAGGTCAACGGCGTGGTCCGCACCCTGACCCGCGTGGTCAAGGAGCTGCGCGACATGGGCCATTCGGTCCAGGTGATCAGCCCCGACCAGTTCAAGACCTTCCCGCTTCCCACCTATGCCGAGATCAAGGTGGCGATCGGCGTCTACGAGCCGGTGCAGGAGCGGTTCAAGGCCTTCGAGCCCGAGGCCGTCCACATCGCCACCGAAGGCCCCATCGGCCTGGCCGCGCGGCGGATCTGCGTGGAATGGAAGCTGCCCTTCACCACCAGCTACCACACCCGCTTTCCGGAATATGTCTCGGCGCGTCTGCCCGTGCCGCTGGCCGCCGGCTATGCCTACATGCGCTGGTTCCACAAGCCGTCCGGCCGGCTGATGGTCGCCACCCCGACCATGCGCAACGAGCTTTCGCAGCACGGCTTCCGCAACATCTCTTCCTGGTCACGGGGCGTGGACACCGAGGTCTTCCGGCCGCGCACCGAAGCCGATCCCGACGTATTCGAGGGCCTGGCGCGTCCGATCTTCCTTTATGTCGGCCGCGTGGCGGTGGAGAAGAACATCGAAGCGTTCCTCGGTCTCGACCTGCCGGGAACCAAGGTGGTGGTCGGGCCCGGCCCCCAGCTCGACGAGCTGCGGGTGAGCTACCCGCAGGTGAAGTTCCTTGGGGCCAAGTCGGGCGCCGAGCTTTCGGCGCACTACGCCTGCGCCGACGTCTTCGTCTTCCCCTCCCTGACCGACACCTTCGGCCTGGTGATCCTGGAGGCCATGGCGTCGGGCACGCCGGTGGCGGCCTATCCGGCGCCTGGGCCGGTCGACATCATCCCGGAGTCCGGCGCGGGCGCGCTCGCCCACAGCGCCACCGAGGGGTTGCGCGAAGCCTGCCTGGAGGCCCTGAAGCTCGACCGGCGCCAGGTGCGCGCCTACGCGGAGAAGTTCTCCTGGCGGGCCTGCGCGGAGGATTTCGTACGCAACCTGCAGCCCTATCCGGAACCGGAGAAGACCCGCTTCTGGCGTCGGCTGCGCCGCCTTGCCCGGGTGCGCCGCCGTCGGCCCGAGGCGGCGTAAGCGCCTCTAGCCAAACCGGCCGGTGATGTAATCGCTGGTGCGGCGGGTGGAGGGCCGCGTGAACACCTGGTCGGTGGGACCGAACTCGACCAGCTCGCCCAGGTACATGAAGCCCGTGTAGTCGCTGATGCGCGCCGCCTGGCCCAGGTTGTGGGTGACGATGACGATGGTGTGGTCGACCTTGAGCTGGCTGACGGTCTCCTCCAGCCGGGCCGAGGAGATCGGATCGAGCGCCGAGGTAGGCTCGTCGAGCAGCAGGACCTCCGGGCGGACGGCGACGCCGCGGGCGACGCACAGTCGCTGCTGCTGGCCGCCGGAAAGGCCCAGGCCGGATTCCTTCAGCTTGTCCTTCACCTCGTCCCACAGCGCCGAGCGGCGCAGCGCGTCCTCCACGCGGGCGTCCATGTCGGCCTTCGACAGCTTTTCGTAGAGGCGCACGCCGAAGGCGACGTTGTCGTAGATCGACATCGGGAAGGGCGTCGGCTTCTGGAACACCATGCCGATGCGCGAGCGCAGGCGCGCCAGGTCCATCCGTGGACTGAGGATGTTCTCGCCGTCCATCAGGATCTCCCCCTCGGCGCGCTGGCCGGGATAGAGGCCGTACATCCGGTTGAGGGTGCGAAGCAGGGTCGACTTGCCGCAGCCGGAGGGGCCGATCAGGGCCGTCACCTGGTTGCGCGCGATGGGCGCGGAGATGGATTTCAGCGCGATCGACTTGCCGTAGAAGAAGTTGAGGTTCTTCACCTCCACCTTCGTCAGCTCGGCCGGGATCGGGGTGATGCTGGTTTCGAAGTCTGTCGCGGTCATCGTGTTCATGAGCGGCGCTGCTCCTTGGCGAGGGTACGCGCAAGCACGGTCACGCCCAAGACCGCCGCAGCGATCAGCAGGGCGCCGGCCCACGCCAGCCTGCGCCAGTCGTCATAGGCGCTGAGGGCGTACTGGAAGATCACCGCCGGCAGGTTCGCCGTCGGATGGGCGAGGTTCAAGCTGAAGAACTGGTTGTTCAGCGCCGTGAACAACAAGGGCGCGGTCTCGCCGCTGATGCGGGCGAAGGCCAGGAGGCCGCCGGTCAGCATGCCGCTGCGCGCCGCGCGCCACAGCACCTTGCGGATGATGAAGGAGACCGGCGCGCCCAGCGCCACGCCCGCCTCGCGCAGGGTGGCCGGCTGCAGCGACAACACGTCTTCGGTCGTCCGGGTGATCACCGGTACGGCCAGGAGCGCCAGGGCCACGGCGCCGGCGAAGCCGGAGAAGCCCCCGAAGGGCGCCACCAGCAGTTCGTAGACGAACAGGCCCACCAGGATCGACGGCGCCGAGAGCAGCACGTCGTTGATGAAGCGCACCACGCTGCCGTAGCGGCTCTTGCCGGCGTATTCGGCCAGCCAGGTGCCGGCCAGCACGCCCACCACGCAGGCGATCGCCATCGCCAGCGCGCACATCATGATCGAGCCGACGATGGCGTTGGCCAGGCCGCCCTTCGATCCTGGAGCCGGGGTCGACTTGACGAACACATCGAGATTGAGGCCGCCGACGCCCTGGCTGAGCAGCGACCACAGAATGGCGGCGAGCGCGATCAGGGCCACCGCCGTCACGGCGATGCAGAAGCCCGAGAAGACGATGTTGCCGACGCGGCGGCGCGCGATGCGGGCGGCTGAAACGCTCATAGCCGCTGCTCCGCGCGGCCGAGCAGCAGGCGCGCCAGCGCCAACACGATGAAGGTGATCACGAACAGCACCAGCCCCAGCGCCACCAGAGCGGCGGTATGGTGCGGGCTGGTGGCCTCGGTGAACTCGTTGGCGATGGTGGAGGCGATGGTCGAGCCGGAGTCGAACACCGAGGCGGGGAAACCGTGCGAATTGCCGATGATGAAGGTCACCGCCATGGTCTCGCCGAGCGCGCGGCCCAGTCCCAGCATCACCGCGCCGATGGCGCCTGCGCGGACGTAGGGCAGGGTCACCTTCAGCACCACTTCGGCCGTGGTCGCGCCCAGGCCATAGGCGCTCTCGCGCACGGCGGCGGGCACGGTAAGCAGCAGCTCGCGAAGGGTGGCGGCCATGAACGGCAGGATCATGATCGCCAGGATGATCGAGGCCGACAGTATGCCCGAGCCGTTGGGAACGCCCGACGTCAGCTTCTCCAGCAGCGAACCCGGCTCCGCCTTCATCATCAGCGGCATCTGGACGTACTTGGAGAAGATGGGCGCGAAGACGAACAGGCCCCACATGCCGTAGACGATCGAGGGAATGCCCGCCAGCAGCTCCACCGCCGTGCCGATCGGCCGGCGCAGGGGGGCGGGACAAAGCTCGGTCAGGAAGAAGGCCACGCCGCCCGCCACGGGCAGGGCCAGGGCGAGCGCGAGCACCGAGGTGATGAGCGTGCCCACGATCGGACCGGCGGCGCCGTACACCTCGGTGACCGGATTCCAGGTGGCGGTGGTGAAGAAGCCGAAGCCGGCTTTCTGGAAGGCCGGCAGGCCGCCGATGAACAGCGACACCAGCAGGCCCCCCAGCGCCACGAGCAGGGCCGTGGCGGCGGAAAAGCACAGGCCTTCGAACACCTGGGCCACGAGAGCGCCGCGCGGCCGGGTTCGGCGCGTCGGGGCGCTGGCGAGATCGGCGGCGGTCATGAGATCGGCTCTAACGAGGCTGTGCGACACTTCTACGACATTGTTTTGAGGATTGCGTAGCCGCGCTTGTCAGCGGGCGGACCCCGTCGGAAGGCGGATAGCAAAAGGCCCCGAGGCGAGTTTCGCCCCAGGGCCTTCAAGAGGGCTCCGCCCGCGGGGGGAGCCTGCCGTCCGTAGGCTTTAAGGATAGACCGGCTTGCCGTCCGGGCCCTTCACGCGGGCGAAGGCCTTCTGCCGGACGAGCTGCTTCACCGAAGCCGGGAAGGACACGTAGTCCAGCGCGTCGGCGGCGGCGTCGCCGTTCTTGTAGGCCCAGTCGAAGAACTTCAGCACTTCCCGGCCCTTGGCGGAGTTCTCCTGCTTCTCGTGGATCAGGATGAAGGTCGCGCCGGTGATCGGCCAGGCCTCCGGCGCGGCCTGGTCGAGCAGCAGCAGGTAGAACCCAGGCGCCTTGGCCCAGTTGGCGCCCGCCGCGGCGGCGGCGAAGGCCTCGGCCGTCGGAGCGACGAACTTGCCCGCCTTGTTCTGCAGCAAGGTGTAGGTCATGCCGTTCTGCTTGGCGTAGGCGTATTCGACGTAGCCGATGGAGCCGGGCGTCTGCTTGACGAAGGCGGCGACGCCGTCGTTGCCCTTGCCGCCCAGGCCCGTGGGCCACTGCACGGAATCGTTGCCGCCGACGTCGTCGGCCCAGTGCTTGGCCTTCATGGTGAGGTAGGTGGTGAACAGGAAGCTGGTGCCCGAGCCGTCGGAGCGGTGGACGACGGTGATCGGCATGTTCGGCAGCGCCAGGCCCGGATTGGTCCGCGCCAGCAGCGGGTCGTTCCACTTCTTGATGACGCCGCGGAAGATGTCGGAGATCTGAGCGCCGGTGAGCTTGATCTGGCCCGAACGGATGCCGGGCAGGTTCACCACGGGCACCACGCCGCCGATCACGGTCGGGAACATGACGAGGCCGTTCAGGGCCAGGTCGTCCGGCTTCATCGGCTTGTCGGACGCGCCGAAGTCGACGGTCTTGGCGGTGATCTGCTTGATCCCGCCGCCGGAGCCGATCGCTTGATAGTTGAGGGCGTTGCCCGTCTGGGCCTTATAGGCTTCCGCCCACTTGGCGTAGACCGGAGCGGGGAAGGTCGCGCCCGCGCCCGAAATCACAGCGGCCTGCGCGCAGGTGGCGGCGGCCATCACGGCGCCGCCGATCGCGGCCCCCAAGGTCTTCAACATCGTCCTCTCCAGAGTTTGGAGCGCCCCAACCCGGTCGCCCTTCGGCGGAGCCTTTAGCCGCGCTCCATATCAGTTTGGTGACACCTTCCGCCGGCTGAGCATCACATTGGGCTCTCGCGCGCGGGACGTCCGACCCACTGTCATATCCCTGTCATCGGACTGTCGGCCAGGCGTCACACGGCAAGGCTAGACCCCCCATGGCGACGGGAGGCGGCGAGCGGCGAACGCGCGCGGCCGGCCCGGCGTCATCCACAATTGGGGGATATTCCTATGACCGTTCCGACGCCGGCGCATAAGCGTCTTGCGCGCAGCGCCCTGGTGGCGCTTCTGATGACCAGCGCCGCCAGCGCCGCGCTCGCCGCGCCCGCCCGCCACAAGGCCCGCGCGCCCCGCGCCGACGCCGCCCTGGCCTCTGAAGTCCGGGAACTGAAGGCCCAGGTTCAAGCGCTGAAGGCGCAGCTCGACGCCCAGGCGCAAGCCCAGGTCCAGCCGTCCGCCCAGGCCCAGGCTCAGCAGGCCCAGCTCGACGCCCTCAACGACCAGCTCGCCGACCTCAAGACCCAGCAGACCACCGCCAACGCGGACATCATCAGCCTGAAGGCCCCGCCGCCGGTCACCGTCTCGCTGCCGAACGGCAAGCCGGCGCTCGCCTCTTCGGACGGCCGCTTCTCGGCGAACATCAAGGCGATCGTGATGTTCGACGCCGGCGCTTACCTGCAGAAGCACAACCTGCCGGCCACGATCACGGGCGCGGCCCGCGACCTGAACGACGGCACCAACTTCCGCCGCGCCCGCTTCGGCATCGACGGCAAGATGTTCAAGGACTTCGACTACGCCCTGATCTACGAGTTCGGCGGCTCGGGCGCGGAAGACACCGGCCACATCCAGGAAGCCTGGGTTCAGTACAACGGCTTCCGCCCCTGGCGCCTGCGCGTCGGCGCCTTCGAGCCGAACATCGGCCTGGCGGCCGCGGTCTCCACCAGCCAGATGCCGCTGCTCGAGCGTCCGGGCATGGCGGAAATCACCCGCAACGTGGCCGCCGGCGACAGCCGCAGCGCCATCCAGATCCAGCGCAACGGCGTTCTCGGCGAAGGCGACACGGGCATCGCCGCCCGGTGGTTCATCTCCACCGCCGTCACCGGCAACACGGTGGGCACGTTCAACTCGGCCGCCAGCAGCTTCAACGTCCAGCCCTTCGGCGAACAGCAAGCCTGGATCGGCCGCCTGGCCATCGCGCCGTTCGACACGGTCAACTGGCAAGGCCACCTGGGCGTGAACGCCCAGTACGTCTTCCACCCCAACGACGCCACCGGCGCCGCCAACCCGCGCTACCCGGTGCAGCTGCGCGACCGCCCGGAACTGCGGATCGACGGCGCCCGCCTGGTGGACACCGGGGCCATCGACGCCCGCCACGTGACCGCGCTCGGCGGCGAAGCGGCCTTCAGCGTCCAGAACTTCCTGGTCGAAGGCGAGTACTTCGACATCAAGGTCGACCGCCGCAACACCACGGCCACCCTCCTGGGCGATCCGAGGTTCACCGGCTGGTACGTCCAGGGCGTCTGGGTGCTGACGGGCGAAAAGCGGCCGTACAACGCGACCGAGGCCCGCTTCGACGCGCCGAAGATGAACTACAACTTCAACCCGGCTGCAGGCACCTGGGGCGCCTTCGAACTCGCCGCCCGCTACTCGACGGTCAACCTGAACTGGCATGACGGCGTCCGCGGCGCGGCGACCCCCACGGGCGGCGTCCGCGGCGGCGAGCAGAAGATCGCGAGCGCCGGGATCAACTGGTACCTGAACCCCTCGATGCGCCTGATGCTCGACTACCAGAACGTCAAGATCGAGCGGCTGAACGCCGCCGGCGCCAACATCGGCCAGACCTACAACGCCGTGGCCGCGCGCGCGCAGTTCAACTTCTGATCCCCCCGGCGAGGCTCGCCTCGCATTGGCCGCCGCGGACCCCCCGCGGCGGCCTTTTTATTGCGATTATGAAATCTTTCCGGCGACGCCCGGCCTTCCCATATAGACGGCGCAACCTCGGGGAGATGCGGCCGAACCATGCGCAACCACATTCGCACCTTCATGCTGCTGGCGGCGCTGACCGCCCTGTTCGTCGGCGCGGGCTACGCCGTGGGCGGGCCGGCCGGCATGGCCATCGCCTTCGTCCTGGCGGCCGGCATGAACCTCATCGGCTACTGGAACTCCGACAAGATCGTGCTCTCCATGTACCGGGCGCAGGCGGTGGACGAGAGCCACCCCGAGCCGCTGGTCCGCAACTACGTCGCCGACGTGCGCGACCTGGCCGCGCGGGCCGGCATCCCCCAGCCCAAGGTCTATGTGATCGACCAGGACCAGCCGAACGCCTTCGCCACCGGCCGCGACCCGGCCCACGCGGCCGTGGCCGCCACCCGCGGCCTGCTGCAGATGCTCGACCGGCGCGAGATCCGCGGCGTCATGGCCCACGAGCTGGCGCACGTGAAGCACCGCGACACGCTGACCATGACCATCACCGCCACGGTCGCCGGCGCGATCTCGGCGCTGGCCAACTTCGCCTTCTTCTTCGGCGGCCGCGACGAGAACGGCCGCCCGGCCGGCATGGTCGGCGCCATCGTCGTGGCGATCGTCGCGCCTCTGGCGGCGGCGCTCGTGCAGATGGCCATCAGCCGCGGGCGCGAGTACGACGCCGACCGCGGCGGCGCGGAGATCAGCGGCGACCCCGAGGCGCTCGCCCAGGCGCTGCGCAAGATCGAGGCCTACGCCAAGGGCGGCTACGTCAACCCGCAGGCCGAGGCCAACCCCGCCACCGCCCACATGTTCATCATCAACCCGCTGGCCGGCCGCGGCGGCGACAACCTCTTCTCGACCCACCCCGCCACCGAAAACCGCGTCACGGCCCTGATGGCGCTGAGCGGACGTGCGTCGCCAGACCCCCTGCCCTCGACGCGCCCCCGGCCGCGCGGCACGGCGGTGCCGGTGACGGAGGAACCGCGCGGGCCGTGGGGGTGAGAGAGCCTTATTGAGCAACCCATAAGTCCTTAGCGGTCATCTTCCTCTTCGGACCCGAGGAACGGATTCACCGATCCGGCCCCGCCCGTCAGCAAACCGTAGACAGCGGCCTTGGTGCGCAGAGGAATTCCCCTCCAGATTTGCTCTATCCTGGAATTTTTGGTCCAGCCGAGTCGCCGTCCGCTCCAGCCTCCACCACCGTACTGCGCCTTTACCCTGCCACCATTGTAGTTTGGGTCGATTTTGAAGTGGTGTTCGAACATCTGGCCCTTTGTCGCGCCGGGCGCAGGCATGGTTCGGTTCCATTTGCTGTCGAGAAACCAGTCCGGCAAACGCGAGGAGCGGGGAAACATCCCGTGACTCCCCATAGCGTCCCTTGGATACGGCTCGTCTAGATACCTGGCGAGTTCGGGCGATGCTCCTTTCGCCACACGTTCCGCAACTGTCGGCGCTCTCCCAAGATATCCCAATTCGCGAAGGGTCTTGATTTCGGGACCACTCGCCAAAAACATCCCCACCTCAAACCCAAGATCGCCTGCCTTGGCGCCGCGCCGCAGGCCGCGCCGATACTGTTCGGAAGCAGTTGGTGCGGGTCCTTCGACGGGGGATGCCTTACGGAGCGCGTCCCCGCCAGCGGACCAAAAATCTTTTGCAGTGGCGACTGGATTGAAAAGACGCTTCGGGGCCTCAACGGTGAAATTTTCCACGCCCTTGGCGATACCCCTTCCCAGTTTCTGCCAAGCTGATTGACCGGGCGGGGAAACCACCTGATCGATCGGATCGACGAGAGCCCTTGCGAGTGCAAGAGTCTCCTGGAGATCCTTAACCGTGCGGTGAGCACCGACTAGTCCCCCGCCTAACACTCCCACGCCATATCCGGCGGCGCCGGCGGCGGCTTTTGACGGTGTCCATTCGCTCCGGCTTTGAGCTTCTTGCTCTTCTAATCGGCGCCTGTAATTTTCCTGTTCAAGCCGCTTCTTCTGCGCTTCGTTGCCTGATCCCATTCCAGAACGATGACCTCCGCCTTCCTCTCATCGGGCCGATTCGCCCGATCGGAGAACTTCAAGCGGTTTGCGGCCCAATCAAGAACATTCGGAGAACATTTCCCGCGCCTTCATCCGTCAGAGCGGCCCCTCCATCGCAGGCGCCATCACGGCCGCCAATAGCGCCAGCGCGACGGCCAAAAGTACGAAGGCCAGGGCGACGAGGGCGAGTTGGCCTAGGCTGTTTGGCCGTTGCAGGACGATCAGATCGTAGCGCTCGTCCCAGGTCGTAAGGCCCTTCTCCTGCAGCCGCGAGTAGCCGAAGATCAGCGGGATGATGACGATCAGGGGAATGAACAGCGCGCAGCCGCGCACATAGGCCTCCATTTCCCGCCTGAAGGCCTGGGCGTAGGTCATCCGACCCCCTTCGGCTCGGACCACGCGAATTCCACACAGCCACTTGCCAGGCGTGGTCGAGGTCCAATGAAGCAGCAGCGCTCCAAGCAGCGTGCTGACGAAAGCTCTCGACGGAGGGACAATTAAAATGAGCGCAAGGACGCCGATGGCGACTTTGACGCTCTCCGAGGGCGGCAGCGCAGAAAGCAAGGCGACGAGCACGCCGATGAAAAGAGCGGCGAGGAAGGTCGCATCGAACAGACGCGCGATCAGCCTTCGCCACGGATGGGTCGAGGTGTCCGACCAGCCGCTTCCCTCCACCGTCCCGGTCTCAACCAAGGCCATGGTCTCGCCTCCCAAGAAACAAGCTTCAGCTTAGTGACCGAGCCATCGGCTGCCCGTCAAGAACGAATAAAGAACTCGCGGCAAATCCGCGTCGCCGCGGCCCGGTCGGTTGCCGCTGGGCGCCGCAGCGTATAGGTGCGGGGGCGAAGACCCGCTGACGAGACGAAGGATTCCGGCATGAACGCTCCGGTCCTGGCCGCGACCCTCGCCGACGCCGCCCAGCCGCGCCACGACTGGACGCTGGCCGAGGTGGAGGCGCTGTTCGAGCTGCCGTTCACCGAGCTGGTGTTCCGCGCCGCCGAGGTCCACCGGCGCTGGTTCGACCCGGCCGAGGTGCAGCTTTCGCAACTGCTGTCGGTGAAGACCGGCGGCTGCGCCGAGAACTGCGGCTATTGCAGCCAGTCGCAGCACTTCAAGACCGGCCTTTCCGCCTCCAAGCTGATGGACGCCGAGACGGTGATCGAAGCCGCCCGCGCCGCCCGCGACGGCGGCGCCCAGCGCTTCTGCATGGGGGCGGCCTGGCGCGACCTGAAGGACCGCGACCTGCCCAAGGTGGCGGCGATGATCTCGGGGGTGAAGGCGCTGGGCCTGGAGACCTGCGCGACGCTGGGCATGCTGAAGCCCGAGCAGGCGACGGCGCTGAAGGACGCCGGCCTCGACTATTACAACCACAACCTCGACACCGGGCCGGAGTACTACGGCCAGGTCGTCACCACCCGCACCTACCAGGACCGGCTGGACACGCTGCAGGCGGTGCGCGACGCGGGGCTTTCCACCTGCTGCGGCGGCATCGTCGGCATGGGCGAGACCCGCCGCGACCGGGCGGGGCTGCTGCACCAGCTCGCCACCCTGCCCGCGCACCCCGACAGCCTGCCGGTGAACGACCTTATGCCCATCGCCGGCACGCCGCTGGGCGACAGCGCGCCTGTGGGCGCGCTGGAGTTCGTGCGCACCATCGCGGTCGCGCGGCTGGTTTGCCCCAAGTCGGTGGTGCGCCTGTCGGCCGGGCGCGAGCACATGTCGAAGGAGATGCAGGCCCTGTGCTTCCTGGCCGGCGCCAACTCCATCTTCGTGGGCGGCAAGCTGCTCACCACCTCCAACCCGGGCGAGGACGAGGACGCGGCCCTGCTGGCCGAGCTCGGCATGCGGCCGATGGGGACGGCGGCGGGCGCCTAACCCAGCACCACCGTCCGCACCGCGCGGGTGAGCGTCTCCAACTCCTGGTCGTCGATCACGAAGGGCGGGGTCAGGTAAATCACCTTGCCCATGGGGCGTATCCAGGCGCCAAGCTCGGCGAAGCGGCGGCAGAGCTCGCCGACCGCGACCGGCCCATCCATCTCCACCACCCCGATCGCGCCCTTCACCCGCACGTCGACGACGCCTGCGCCCTGGCGGCAGGGCGCGAGCCCCTCCGCCAGGCCGGCTGCGATGCGCGCCACCTCGCCCCGCCAGCCGCCGTCCTCGAACAGGTCGAGGCTGGCGTTCGCCGCCGCGCAGGCCAGGGGATTTCCCATGTAGGTGGGGCCATGCATCAGGGCCGCCGCCGGATCGTCGGACCAGAAGGCCTCGAACACGCGCCTTGAGGCGACGGCGGCCGACAGCGGAAGGGTTCCGCCGGTCAGCGCCTTGGACAGGGTCATGATGTCGGGGACCACGCCCGCGCCCTGGCAGGCGAAGAGGTCGCCGGTGCGGCCGAAGCCCGTGAAGATCTCGTCGAAGATCAGCAGCACGTCGTGCGCGTCGGCCAGGCGGCGCAGGCGGCGCAGCACCTCGTCGTCATGGAACAGCATGCCGCCCGCGCCCTGGACCCTGGGCTCCACCAGGATCGCGGCGACCTCTGCGGCGTGCGCGGCGAGGAAGGCGTCGAGCGCCGCATCGGATGCGGCGTCGATCGGCAGGGGCAGGACGTGCTGGGCCGGCAGCACGCCCGCGAACAGGCCGTGCATCCCCTCCTCGGGGTCGCAGACCGTCATCGCCGCCAGGGTGTCGCCGTGATAGCCGCCGAGGAAGGAGAGGAAGCGGGTGCGCCCGCGCACGCCGCGGTTGATCCAGAACTGCAGCGCCATCTTCATGGCGATCTCCACCGCGACCGAGCCGGACTCGGCGAAGAAGACGTGGTCCAGCTCGCCCGGCGACAGGGCCGCCAGACGCGCGGCCAGGCGATAGGCCGGCTCGTGCGCCAGGCCTCCCAGCATCACGTGGGGCGCCTTGGCGAGCTGGGCCTCCACCGCGGCGCGGATGTGCGGATGGTTGTGGCCGTGGCAGGCCGTCCACCAGTTGGCGAGGCCGTCGACGAGCTGGCGGCCGTCCTCCAGGATCAGGCGCGCCCCCTCGGTCCGGGCCACCGGCAGAGGCGGGGGCGCGGTCTTCATCTGGGTGTAGGGCCGCCACAGGTGCGGGGCGCCCTTGGCCAGCCAATCGGGGATCTCGGCCATGGCGCTCCAAAGAGCGGGACTTTCGTCCGTGCGCAAGGTCGGGCATAGGGCGCGCGTGACCGACAGCCTCACAGCTTTCGCTCGGCAGAAGATCGACGAGCTTACGTCGGTCAGCCTGATGCGCTGGCTCAAGCCCACCGCGCGGCTCGAGGGCGCCATGGTGGAGCGCGACGGCCGCCGCCTCGTCTCCTTCTCGTGCAACGACTACCTGGGGCTCTCGCACCACCCCAAGGTCAAGGCCGCGGCGCTGCGGGCGATCGAGACCTATGGCGTGGGTTCGGGCGCGTCCCGGCTGGTCACCGGCGACAACCCGCTCATCGAGGAACTGGAGGCGAAGCTCGCGGCCCTGAAGGGGACCGAGGCGGCCTGCGTGTTCGGCTCGGGCTACCTCGCCAACACCGGCATCATCCCGACCTTCGCCGGCTCCAAGGACCTGATCCTGGTGGACGAGCTCGCCCATGCCTGCATCTGGGCCGGCGCCAAGCTTTCCGGGGCCGAGACCCTGGCCTTCCGCCACAACGACATGGCCGACCTGGCCGCCAAGCTGGCCGAGCGACGGCCCCACGCGCAGCGCGCGCTGATCGCCACCGACGGGGTCTTCTCCATGGACGGCGATCTCGCGCCCCTGGACGAGATCAGCCGGCTGGCGCAGCGCCATGACGCCTGGCTGCTGTCGGACGACGCCCACGGCCTGGGCGTGGTGGGCGGCGGGCGCGGCTCGGCCGCCCTGTTCCCCGACGCCAGGATCGACCTGCAGATGGGCACTCTGTCGAAGGCGGTGGGCGGCTACGGCGCCTATGTCTGCGCGACCAAGCCGGCGATCGACTTCCTCAAGACCCGCGCGCGCACCGTCGTCTACACCACCGGCCTGCCGCCCGCGAACGCGGCGGCGGCGCTGGCGGCGCTGGAGGTGATCGCCGGCGAGCCCGAGCGGGTGGCGCGGCCGCTGGCGCTGGCGCAGCGGCTGACGGCGGCGCTGGGCCTCCCGCTGGCGCAAAGCGCGGTCGTGCCGATCATCCTGGGCGAGGCCGAGACCGCGCTGGCCGCCGCCCGCGACCTGGAGGCCAAGGGCCTGCTAGCGGCGGCGATCCGGCCGCCGACGGTGCCCAAGGGCACTTCGCGCCTGCGGCTGGCGTTCAGCGCCGAGCACACCGAGGGCCAGGTGGACCAACTCGCCGAGGCGGTCCGACCGTGGCTGCCGGCCTGACCTCCGCGATCTTCGTCGCCGGCGCCCACACCGACGTCGGCAAGACCCACGCAGCCTGCGCCCTGATCGGCGCGGCGCGGGCGCGGGGACTGTCGTGCGACGCCTTCAAGCCGGTGCTGAGCGGCTTCTCGCCGGAAACGGCGGCGGCCAGCGACGCGGGCCGGCTGCTGGCCGCGCTCGGCCGGCCGCTGGACGAGATCGACGCCGTCTCGCCGCTGCGCTTCCAGGCGCCCGTGGCTCCGCCGATGGCGGCTCGGCGCGAGGGCGTGCGGTTGCGGATGGCCGACATCCTGGGGCGCTGCCGCGGCTGGCTGGGCGCGAGCCCGGCGCAGCTTCGCCTGCTGGAGGGCGCCGGCGGCCTGATGTCGCCGCTGGCCGAAGACGGCCTCGCCCTCGACCTTCCGGCGGCGCTCGGCCTGCCTTCGATCCTGGTGGGCGGCGGCTACCTGGGGGCGGTCAGCCATACGCTGACGGCGCTGGAGGTGATGCGCACGCGGGGACTCGCCGTCCTGGCGGTCGTGGCGAGCGAAGACGCCAGTCCCGACGCGCCCCCCCTTGGTGAAACCCTGGAGATGCTGCGCGCCTTCGCCGAGGTTCCGATCGTCGCCGCCGAGAGGCGCGATGCGCGATGGGCCGACCACCTGCTCGACGTCGTCCTAGCGCACGACGGAAAGGGGGGGTGAGGGCTCTACCGGCGAAGGGGCCGCGTCCCTACCTTCACCGGACTTAAGGGGACCCGCGTGCAGCCGATCATCACCATCGAGGGGCTATCCAAGACCTATGCGGGCGGGTTCCAGGCGCTCAAGAACGTCGATCTCACCATTTCACGGGGCGAGATCTTCGCCCTGCTGGGGCCCAACGGCGCGGGCAAGACCACCCTCATCGGCATCGTCTGCGGGCTGGTCCGGCCGACCGCCGGGCGGGTGGAGGTGGACGGCTGCGACATCCGCAGCGACTACCGCGCCGCCCGCGCCAAGATCGGCCTGGTGCCCCAGGAACTGGCCACCGACGCCTTCGAGAAGGTGTGGGACACCGTCAGCTTCTCGCGCGGCCTCTTCGGCAAATCCGCCAATCCCGCGCACATCGAGAAGGTGCTGAGGGACCTTTCGCTGTGGGACAAGAAGGACGACCAGCTCCGCACCCTGTCTGGGGGCATGAAGCGGCGCGTGATGATCGCCAAGGCGTTGAGCCACGAGCCCTCGATCCTGTTCCTCGACGAGCCCACCGCCGGCGTCGACGTCGAGCTCCGGCGCGACATGTGGGCGATGGTCCGTCGGCTGAGGGAAGGCGGCGTCACCATCATCCTGACCACCCACTACATCGAGGAAGCCGAGGAGATGGCCGACCGCATCGGGGTGATCTCGAAGGGCGAGCTGATCGTGGTGGAGGAGAAGCAGGCGCTGATCCGCAAGCTCGGCAAGAAGCAGCTGGTGCTGCACCTGCAGGAGCCGCTGGCCGCCCTGCCGCCCGGCCTTCCCGCAGAAGGCCTGGAGCTGCGGGCCGAGGGGACCGAGCTGGTCTACACCTTCGACGCCCAGTCGGACCGCACCGGCATCGCCCCCCTGCTGCGCGCGCTTTCCAAGGCCGGAGTCGACTTCAAGGACCTGCAGACGAGCCAGAGTTCGCTGGAGGAGATCTTCGTCAGCCTGGTGAGGAGCCGCGCATGAACCTGACCGCCGTGGCCGCCATCTACCGCTTCGAGATGGCCCGCCTGCTCCGCACCCTGGTGCAGTCCCTGGCGGCGCCGGTCATCACCACCTCGCTGTATTTCATCGTTTTCGGCGCAGCGATCGGCCGGCGGATGGACCACATCGACGGGGTATCCTATGGGGCCTTCATCGTCCCGGGATTGGTGATGCTGTCGGTGCTGACCGAAAGCGTCTTCAACGGCTCCTACGGCATCTACATGCCGAAGTTCGCGGGCACGATCTACGAGGTGCTCTCGGCGCCCATCTCCACCGCGGAAATCCTGCTGGGTTACGTGGGCGCCGCGGCCAGCAAGTCCATCGTGCTCGGCCTCACCATACTGGCCACGGCGCGCCTCTTCGTGGCCTACGAGGTGCTGCACCCGGTCTGGATGATCGCCTTCCTCGCGCTCACCTCGGCCAGCTTCGCCCTGTTCGGCTTTCTGCTGGGGATCTGGGCGGACGGCTGGGAGAAGCTTTCCGTCGTGCCGATGCTGGTGATCACCCCGCTGACCTTCCTGGGCGGCAGCTTCTACTCGATCCGCATGCTGCCGCCTTTCTGGCAGGACGTGGCCCTGTTCAACCCGGTGGTCTACCTGGTGAGCGGCTTCCGCTGGGCCTTCTACGGGGTTTCGGACGTGCCCGTGGGCGTCAGCCTGGCCGCCACGGCGGGGTTCTTCCTGATCTGCCTGGCGATCGCCGGGCGCATCTTCGCCACCGGCTGGCGGCTGAAGAGCTGAGGCGGGCTATTCGTCTTCGTCGAAGCGCCGCGAGACGAGCTCGACCAGGGCCTCCACAGCGGGCTCGGCCTCCGGCCCCTCGGCCTCGATCTCGATGCAGCAGCCGGGGCCGGCGGCCAGCATCATCAGGCCCATGATGGACCGGGCGTCCACGGTCTGGCCATCGCGGCTGACCCGCACCTCGGCGTCGAAATCGGTGGCCAGCTTGACGAACTTGGCCGAGGCGCGGGCATGCAGGCCGCGCTTGTTGACGATATCGACCGTGCGGCGAGCTTCCTGGCTCACTTGTCCCCGGCCAGTACGTAGGACGCCACGGAGATGTACTTGCGTCCCGCCTCTTGGGCGCAGGCCACCGCGTCCTCCAGGCTCTGGCGGCTGCGCACGCTGGCCAGCTTGATCAGCATCGGCAGGTTCAGGCCCGCGATCACCTCGGCGCGAGTCTGCTCCATCACCGAGATCGCGAGGTTCGAAGGCGTGCCGCCGAACATGTCGGTGAGCAGGATCACGCCGGAGCCGTCATCCACCCGGTTGCAGGCGTGCAGGATGTCCTGGCGCCGACGCTCCATGTCGTCTTCGGGCCCGATGCAGATGGCCTCGACGGCGGACTGGGGACCGACCACATGCTCCATGGCGAAGACGAACTCTTCCGCCAATCGCCCGTGGGTCACGATCACGAGCCCGATCATGCCTGTTGTTCCAACGGGAATCCCCGATCCCGCGCGCATCGCGCCTCGCGAGCCGTGCTACATACGCCTCTGGCGTGCGACGTAAAGGGCGTCCATCGCGCGACGGAGTTTCGCAGGGGCGGACGCCTCCACATAGGCCAGCGTGAGGTGGGGAACGGCCACGCCCAGCAGGTCGCGGGCCTGCGGATCGGGCATTCGCTCGGGCGATCCGGGATGGAGCACCAGCGCCACCTCGGCGAGGGGGAGCGCGGGTTCCGAGGCCACGGCCTGCCCCCGCACCTCGATCAGTCCGGCTAGCACGTCCGGCGCGCGGCCGTAGAGGCGGCCTTCCGCCGCCCAGAGGACCACGCGGTCGTCGGCGACGAGGCGGAACCCCAGGTCCAGCAGACGCAGGGTCAGGTCGCTCTTCCCCGCCCCGGAGGGCCCTTCGATCAGCGCGCCCAGCCACAGCCCGCCGAGCCGCTGGGCGACGAGTCCCGCATGGACGATCACACCTGCACCTCCGGCAAGCTGAGCATGAAGATCGCTCCCACCACCTTGCCCTCCGTGGTGACCCGGTTCTTCGCGACCAGGCTGCCGCCGTGCGCTTCGGCGATCTGCCGCGCGATGGAAAGGCCAAGCCCGGAGTTGCCGCCGAACGCCCGGCCCTTCGGCCGCGAGGTGTAGAAGCGCTCGAACACCGTCTCGAGGTTCTCCGGCGGGATGCCGGGGCCGTCGTCGGTGACGGTCGCAAGGATGGTGCTGCGCACCCGGTTCAGGGCCACCAGCACCTCTCCGTCAGGCGGGCTGAAGGATCGGGCGTTGTCGATGAGATTGCGGAAGATCTGGCCGAGCGGGCCTTCGCGCCCCTGCGCCATGATCGGCCCAGGCGGGGTCGGCCGCTGGTAGCGGACGCGGGGCTCTCCGGGCGGCGTGCGCGCCTCGTAGGTCCCGACGATGTCGGCGATCAGCCGGTCCAGGTCTACGGGCTTGGGCTCGTCGCGCGACAGCTCGGCGTCGAGCCGCGAGGCGTTGGAAATGTCGGTCACCAGGCGATCCAGCCGCTGGACGTCGTTCTTGAGGATGGCGAACAGGCGCTGGCGGGCGTTGGCCTCGTTCACCAGGTCCAGGGTCTCAACGGCCGAGCGCAGGGAGGTGAGCGGATTGCGGATCTCGTGGGCCACGTCGGCGGCGAAGGACTCGATGGCGTCCATCCGTTCGGACAACGAATGGGTCATGGCCTCGAGCGACCGCGTCAGGTCCCCCAGCTCGTCGTCGCGATGGGCCAGATCCGGAAGGGAGATCGCCCGTGCGCCCGCCAGGCGCACTCGGTCGGCGGCACGCGCCAGCCTGAGCACCGGCTGGGCCACGAGCCTGTTCAGCAGCAGCGAGGAGATCAGGGTCACCGAGATCGCGATCAAGATGAAGGGGATCAGCGCCACGCGCTCACGCGCGATGATCGCATCGACGTCGCTGGCCTCCAGGGTCAGCACGCCCAGCACCGCGCGGACATGCTGGATCGGGATGGAGACGGAGACCACGCGCCGACCGTCCTCGGCCAGCCGCAGCTGGGCCACGTGGCGGCCCACGGTGGCGCGCGCGACTTCCCGCCGGAGCGCTTCGCGGCCCTCGGGACTGGCATCCTTCCGCGGGCCCAGAAGATCGAGACTGAAGGCGCCTTCGCCCTTCGGCCTGGCCGGCGGCAGGACGCGCGACTCCACCCGGTCGGCCACCCAGTCGGAATCGGCGATCAGCCGGCCCTCCGCGTCGAACAGGCGCGCCCGCTGAATCTTCGGGTTGGAAAGCAGCTGCAGCACCTGGCTGGCGTAGACCGGGTCCATCGCCGGCGAGGGCTCGCCCACGGTGGCGGCCTGGTCGATGATCGTCGCCATCAGCTCGCCCTGGGTGGTCAGGCTGTCGATGCGGGCGTTGACCAGCCCCCGGCGCAGCTCGTTCAGGATCAGGGCGCCCGCGATCAGGATCGCCAGACCCAGCAGGTTGAGCGCGATGATGAGCCGGCCCAGCCGCGAGCCCGGCAGCCAGCGGGAGCGGTAGGCGCGCCGCTTCCGCTCAGGTTTCGCGGTATCGGTATCCGACGCCATACAGGGTTTCGATCGCGTCGAACTCCGGGTCAACGTCGCGGAACTTCTTGCGCATGCGCTTGATGTGGCTGTCGATGGTGCGGTCGTCGACGTAGACCTGATCGTCATAGGCCGCGTCCATCAGGTTGTCGCGGCTCTTCACGAAGCCCGGCCGTTGAGCCAGCGCCTGCAGCAGCAGGAACTCGGTGACGGTGAGCTTGACCGGCTTTCCCTCCCATAGGCAGTCGTGGCGCGCCGGATCCATGGTGAGCTTGCCCCGCTTGATCGCCCGCGCTCCGGCGTCCGACGCGGGCGCAGGACCCGCCGCCGTCTCCTCGCCGTCCAGCCCGGCGCGGCGCAGCACCGCCTTCACCCGTTCGATCAGCAAGCGCTGGCTGAACGGCTTGTGGATGTAGTCGTCGGCGCCGAGGTTGAAGCCCAGGATCTCGTCGATCTCCTCGTCCTTGGAGGTGAGGATGATCACCGGCATGTCCGAGCTGCGGCGAAGCCGGCGCAGCACCTCCATGCCGTCCATCCGGGGCATCTTCACGTCCAGGATGGCCAGGTCGGGCGGATCGTTCTCCAGCGCCGCCAGGCCGGAGGCGCCGTCGTAGTAGGCCTTGACCGCGTGCCCGTGGCTTTCCAGCGCCAGGCTCACGGACGCGACGATGTTCTCGTCGTCGTCGACCAGGGTGATCTTGGCCATCGTCTGCTTGTCGTCTCCTGTGGCGTTGCGAAGCTAGTCGGCCGCGCCTGTGGCCTCAATGGGGCGAAAGCACTGCAGTTAACTCTGGCGCAAGGGGAATGATCCAAGTTCTCGCGAGGAGGCTCCCCTTATGGTTGCTGCGCGGGTGCATTACGAGGTCTACGGACGGCGCGCCGCCGGAGCGCCCTGGACCTTGGAATTGGCGACGGAAGACCGCCGGACCGCCACCCAGACAGCTCAGGATGTCATGACCGGCGGCTTCGCGGCCGCGCGGGTGACCAAGGAGACCTTCGACGAGGAGACCCGCGAGTTCAGCACCGTGGCGATCCTCAACCTCGGCGCCGCGGAGACGAAAAAGGGCGCCGTCGCCGCCACGGCCGAGCCGCTCTGCATCAAGCCCCAGGACCTCTACACCTTGCACGCGCGCGGGCGCATCGCCCGCCTGCTGGACGGCTGGCTGGAGCGCAAGCGCGTCACGGCTTACGAACTGCTGCACCGTCCAGACCTGGTCGAGCAGCTCGAGGCCTCCGGCAGCGACCTGCAGCACGCCCTTCAGAAGATCGCCATTCCCGAAGCCTCCGCCCGCGGGGCGACGGTGCATGAGATCCTGCGCAGCTTCCATACCCTGGTGGACCGCTCCATCGAGCGGCTAATGAAGGACCATCATCGCGGCGCGCTGGCCGATCTCTCGCGGGAGAGCTTCGCCCACGCCGCCGAGCGCCTGCACCGCGAGGCCGAAGGCGCCTACCTGCTTGGCGCAGGGGTCGCCGGCCGGCTGGCCGACGCCAAGACCTGGTCCGAGAAGATCAACATGCTGCTGGACCTGGCGGACGAGGCCCCGCAGGGCCCGGCGCGCAAGTTCGCCCTTGGGGTCCTGGAGCAGCCGCTGGCGGAGACGCTGAGCGCCCGGGGCGCCGTGCACGACCTGTTCGGCAAGAGCCTGGACCTGGGCTCGGAGCTCGCCGGCCTGACCCGCCTGGCCGCCGGCGAGGCCGTCGACCGGCTGATCCGCGCCGAACCCCAGGTGGCCAAGGTGATGCCGCCGCTGGAATCCACGGCCGAGCGGCTGCGCCGCTGGATCGGCGGCGAGGGCTTCGCCGAAGTGCGGACCGCGCTTGGCAAGCGCATCCTGCGAGAGATCTCCGGCCTGCGCCGCCTGCGGCCCACCGACGCCGCCGACGAGATCGAGATCCTGCGGGCGCTGGCCATGTCGCTGACAGCCGCCGCCGGCAAGCTGTTGCCGCTGGATCAGGTGCAGGCGGCGTTCACCACGCGGTCGAAAGCGCTGGTGGCGGGGGACTTCGTCAACGCCTACCTGGCCGAGAGCCGCACCGCCTACGACGAGGTGCTGGCGATGATCTCGCTCACCGAGAACGTCATCGGCCAGACCAACAAGGGCCACGCGAGCCGCTGGCTGGGCAGCCTGGTCGGCGCGCTGAAGTTCGAGGGCGAGGTGTGCGGCGGCGAGGAGCCGCCATCCGCACGGCTGGCCAAGCTGGCCGGCCTGCAGCGCGCCGTGGGCCGCTGCGGCCTGGCGCCCGAGGACTCCGAGCGCATCCAGTCGCGGCTCGGCGAGTTGGGGGGCCAGGTGGAAGCCTCGGCCAAACTGACGACGACGCTCGCGCGGGCGCAGGCGCCCCTGATGCAGAAGCTCACCCTGCTGTTGCGCCTGGCGGCGGGAGACACCGCGCCCTTTGGGCCGGCGGCCGACCGCGCCCGCCAGGAGGCGATCAAGCTGTTCCGGGATCCCGAGATGCGCGCCAAGCTGGCCGCCGCGCCGACGGAGCTTCAGGCCATGCGAAGCCTCATCCAGCAGGCCGGCCTGGCGGCCTGAGGCTCAGACGCCGAGCGCCGCCCCAAGCGCGTCCGTTACCCGCCCCACGTCGTCATCGGCCATCGTCGGATAGAGCGGCAAGGAAAGGCATCGCGCGTACCAGGCCTCCGCGCCCGGCAGGTCCAGCGCGCCATATCTCTCTTGGTAATAGGGCTGGCGGTGGACGGGGATGTAATGGACCTGGCTGCCCGCCCCGCGGGCGCGCAGGCGTTCGACCACCTCCCGGCGGGAGACGCCGGCCGCCTGGAAGTCGATCAGCACGCTCATCAGGTGCGGCGCGGCCTCGCTCCAGGCCGGGCTTTCGGCGGGGCGAACCCGCGGGGCGAGGGGCACCAGCGCCCGGCGATAGCCCGCCGCCAACGCTCGGCGGCGCGCCACGAAGCGGTCGAGCTTGGCGAGCTGCGACAGGCCCAGCGCGCAGAGCACGTCGGGCATCCGGTAGTTGAAGCCGATCTCGGCCATCTCGTACCAGCAGGGGTCGTCGCCTGCACGGATCAAGCCATGGCTGCGCAGCCTCACGAGACGTTCGGCGAGGGTCGGATCGTTGGTGGTCGCCATGCCCCCTTCGCCCGTGGCCAGGGTCTTCACGGGGTGAAAGGAGAAGGTCGTTACGGCCGATCGGCGGCAGTCGCCGACGCGCTCGGGCCCCTCGCCGAACCGCATGGCGGTCCCGACCGCATGGGCGGCGTCCTCAACCATGACCGCGCCGGCCTCTTGCGCGGCGGCCGCAAGCCCCGGCAGGTCGCAAGCCTCGCCGCGAAGGTGCACCGGCAGGACCGCCCGGATGGGCCGGCCGGCGCGTTCGATCGCCTCGCGCAGCGTCTGCGGCGTCATCAGGCCGCTATCCGGGTCGACGTCGGCGAAGACCACCTCGGCGCCCACGAAGCGGGCGCAGTTGGCGGTGGCGACGAAGGTGATCGAGGGGACGACGACGGCGTCTCCCTCGCCCACCCCCAGGGCCAGCATGGCCAGGTGCAGGGCCGCGGTGCCGTTGGCGCAGGCCACGGCGTGACGCGCGCCCACGGCCTGGGCGAAGGCCGCCTCGAAACGCGCCACCCGCGGCCCAGTGGTGAGGAAGTCCGCCCGCAGCGCCTCGGCGACGGCGGCGACGTCGTCGTCCTCGATCGTCTGGCGCCCGTAAGGCAGGACGCCGCTCATCAGGCGTCGGTCAGCCGGCGCCGGCGGGCCGGGGCGCTCTCGTCCAGCAGGGCCAGCAGGTCGGGGCCGGTGAGCCAGGCGTCGTTGGTGTCGGAGGCGTAGCTGAAGCCCTCCGGCAACGAGACGCCGTCAAAAGGCTGGCGGCTGTATTCGGCGAAGGCCGGCTCTATGGCGTAGCGGTCGCCGAGGTCGACCGTGGTGCGCGCATCGTCCGCCGAGATCATCATCTCGTGCAGCTTCTCACCAGGACGGATGCCGACGATCCGGACGCCCAGCTCGGGCGCCATGGCGCGGGCCAGGTCCTGCACCTTCATGGATGGAATCTTCGGCACGAAGATCTCGCCGCCGCGCATCAGCGGCAGGGACGACAGCACGAAGTCCACGCCCTGCTTCAGGGTGATCCAGAAACGGGTCATGCGCGGGTCGGTGATCGGCAGCTCTGTCGCGCCCTTGGCGATCAGCCGCTGGAACAGCGGGGCGACCGAGCCGCGCGAGCCGACCACATTGCCGTAGCGGACGACGGAGAACCGCGTGCCGATGTCGCCGGAGAGGTTGTTGGCCGCCACGAAGGTCTTGTCGGAGGCGAGCTTGGTGGCGCCGTAGAGGTTGATTGGATTGCAGGCCTTGTCGGTGGACAGCGCCACCACCTGTTTCACCCGGTTGGTCAGGCACGCCCAGACCACGTTCTCGGCGCCCAGCACATTGGTGTGGATGCACTCCGAAGGGTTGTATTCCGCCGCCGGCACCTGCTTCAGCGCCGCGGCGTGGACCACCACGTCCACCCCGCGCATGGCGAGCGTCAGCCGCTCGCGGTCGCGCACGTCGCCCAGGAAGAACCGCAGCGGAGCCAGCCGCTCGGGCGAAAAGCGCTCGGCGAAGTCGGCCTGCATCTCGCTCTGCTTCAGCTCGTCACGGGAATAGACGATCAGCTTTCGAGGCCGCGCCCGCTCCAGGACCTCCTCCACGAACCGCCGCCCGAACGAGCCGGTGGCGCCGGTGATGAAGATGGTCCGGCCGTCGAGGTCGAGATTTTTGGGGGCGAACAGGCCCAAGCGAAGCTCCAGCGCCGCAGCCGGCGAATCGCCGGCCGCCCCAGACTGGCGAGGGGCTCGTAAAGAGACCGCTAACCATGTTTGTCCAGGCTTGCCGCATGAGACGCCGCCTCTTCCTGGCGCTGGTCGCCTTGGCCGCCGTCCCCGGCGCGTGGGCGCACGCCTCGGAAGGGAAGGACAAGAAGAAAAAGGCCGGCGGCGACAGCTACATCCCGATCCAGACGATCACCGCCTACACCATCCGGCCCAACGGGCGCCGGGGCGTGCTGACGGTGGAATGCGGCCTCGACGTGCCGGACGCCAAGCTGCGCGACCGGGTCGAGCTGGTGCTGCCGCGCATCCGCGCCGCCTTTGTCCAAGCGGTGCAGGTCTACGCCGGCGGACTTCCCGATCGGGCGCCGCCCAACCCGCAATTCCTGACCCGGACCCTGCAACACGCCACCGACCAGACCCTGGGCCGGCCTGGAGCCCGGGTGTTGCTGGGCGCCGTGATCGTCAACTAGCGACCTCCGAGCGCCGCGGCGGCCTCGTCCATGAAGCGCGCCAGCGCGAGGTCCAGCTCCGTCACCCCGCCGGCGTCGTGGGTGGTCAGCGTCACGGCCACCCGGTTGTAGACGTTCGACCATTCCGGATGGTGGTCGAGCTTCTCCGCCATCAGGGCCGCGCGCATCATGAAGGCGAAGGCGGCGTTGAAATCGGCGAACTTGAAGTCGCGGGCGATGGCCTCGCGCTCATCCGCCGCCGCCCTCCAGGCGGGCAGGCTCTGCAGCGCGGCGGCCGCGCCGATCTTTGCGGGTCGGCCCATCCGATGTCCTCCGTCAAAAAAGCAACAGGTGAACGCTAGACCCAATGCGGGGGATGTGAAATCGCGCCGCGCCCTTGGCCAGGGGCTCCACGGCGTGCGAGCGTCTCAGTCTCCGCCGCGAGACGACCATGCCCGACACGCCCTCCAAGACGGCGTTCTCCGCCGCATCGACAAGGCTGCAAGCGTGGCCGCCCTGGGCCAAGGCGGCGGCCTATGGGCTCGCCAATACCGTGCTGCTCTATCTGTGCCTGGCGCCCACCAAGGCCCTCCCGAAGGAGCCCTTTTCCGACAAGATCGAACATGCGCTGGCCTGGCTGGCGCTGACGGGCCTGGGGCTGTTCCTGTGGCCCGGCCGGCGCGCCCGGGTGGCCGGCTTCGCCTTCACCCTTGGCGTGCTGGTCGAGTTGCTGCAGGCGGCCATGCCGCTCGGGCGGGACGGCGACTGGCGCGACGCCGTGGCCGATGGTCTAGGCGTGGCGGCGGCGCTGGCGGCGGCTGCGCTCGCGCGGCGGCTGTTCAGAACCTAGAAGATCCCCAGGACGAGGCCGGCGGCCAGGGCCTGACCGAGCTCGGCGCACGGCGCCAGCGCCTTGGCCGACAGCTGCTTCTCCGCCAGGATAGCCTCCGGCGTCTGGGCGTGCGTGCAGACGATCACCGGCTCCGCGGCGGGGCGCAGGCGCCAGCCTGCGGCGATGCGGGCGATCTGCCGCGCCGCCCCTTCCCCATCGCTGCCCGCCGCGATCAGGACGGCGTAGGGCCGCCCCTGGATGCGATCGAGGACGGGATAGTAGGTGCGGTCGAAGAACTCCTTCATCGCCCCGGACATGGACGCCAGATTCTCCGGGCAGACGAACAGGTAGCCGTCGGCGGCGAGAAGGTCCTCGGCAGTGGCCGCCTCTGCCCGGCGGCTGTCGACCCGCGCCCCGCGCTCGCCCTTCGCCGCGGCCTCCGCCGCCTCTGCCATGGCCCGCGCCGCGCCCGTGCGCGAATGCCAGACGATGAGCAGGGTTTTCATCGGATCGGACGAAAGACCGTGACCATTCCACAACTCAATCGGCGTCCGCCTCGACCGTTGCGGCCACCCTCGGCGTGGAGCCGGCGGCCAGCGCGCGCTGCAGGCGGTCCCGGTCCAGCGTCCCTTCCCAGCGCGAGACCACCAGGGTCGCCACGGCGTTGCCGATGAAGTTGGTGAGCGCCCGGCACTCGCTCATAAACCGGTCCACGCCGAGGATCAGGACCATGCCGGCCACCGGCACGCTGGACACCACCGACAGGGTGGCCGCGAGGGTGATAAAGCCCGCGCCGGTGACGCCCGCCGCGCCCTTGGACGTCAGCATGCCCACCGCCAGCAGCAGGAGCTGATCGGGAAGCGACAGCGGAACACCCACCGCCTGGGCGATGAACAGCGCCGCCAGGGTCATGTAGATGTTGGTGCCGTCGAGGTTGAAGCTGTAGCCGATGGGCGTGACCAGCCCGACCACCGGCTTGGGCGCGCCGGCGCGGGCCAGCTTATCCATCAGGCTCGGTAGGGCCGCCTCCGAGGACGAGGTGCCCAACACCAGCAGCAGCTCTTCCTTCAGGTAGCGGATCAGCTTCAGGATCGAGAAGCCGCAGAGCGCCGCGATGGGCCCCAGCACGCCCAGCACGAACACCAGCGAGGTCAGGTAGAAGGTCCCCACCAGCTTGGCCAGGCTGAGCGTCGAGCCGATACCGTACTTTCCCACCGTGAAGGCGAAGGCGCCCAACGCGCCGAGCGGCGCCAGGCGCATGAAGATCGCCACCAGCTTGAAGAAGGCCTCCGCCGCGGATTCCAGGACCGTCAACACCGGCCTCGCCCGCTCGCCGATCGCGGCCAGCGCGACGCCGAAGGGGACGGCGAAGAACAGGACCTGCAGGACGTTGCCGGAGACGAAGGCGCCGGCCACGCTCTCCGGAATGACGTCCATCAGGAAGCCGGTGACTGTCATCTCGTGGGACTTGGCCACATAGCCCTGGACGGCGCCGGCCTGAAGGCTGGCGGGGTCCACCCGCATGCCCGCGCCCGGCTGCGCCACATTGGCCACCACCAGGCCGACGACCAGGGCGAAACCGGAGACCACCAGGAAATAGGCGAAGGCCTTGGCGGCCACCCGCCCGACCTTGCCCAAGTCGCGCATGCCGGCGAGCCCGGTGGTGACGGTCAGGAAGATCACCGGGGCGATCAGCATCTTCACGAGCTTGACGAAGGCGTCGCCGAGAGGCTTGAGCGCGACGCCCGTCGCCGGCCAGAGCCAGCCGATCAGCGCGCCCGCCACGATCGCGGCGAGCACCTGCGCGTAGAGCTGGGTCCAGATCGGTCGGGGCGGAGATTCCGCCGCCGACAACCCGCCTCCCTCAGAAGGGGAGGTTGTAGAGCTCAACCGCGTTGCGCTCGAGGACGCGCTTGCGCGTGGCGTAGTCATAGCCGCCCAGAGTGTCGACCAGCTTCTCCTGGATGCCGGGATACAGCGAGGTCGGGTGTGGGAAGTCAGTTTCGAACATCACCCGGTCCACGCCGATGGTCTCCAGCATGTGCTTCGGAGCGTGCGTTTCGAACCAGTAGCTGACCCAGAACTGCCGGAAATATTCCCTGGGGGTCCGCTGTAGGCCGCGGTTCTCGCGGGTGCAGTATTCGTCGAGCTGGTGCTCCATCGACTCCAGCGCGAACGGCACCCATCCCGCGCCGCTCTCGATGAGGCCGATCTTCAGTTTCGGGTAGCGGTCGAGGAGACCGGAGACCATGAAATTGGCCATCGTCGCCGCGCAGCCCAGGTGGTTCATCAAGGCGAAGATGGGCAGACGCTGATCGAAGCCGAGATTGTTCCAGATGGCCGAATTGCTATCGAGCGCCGTGTTCAGGTGGAAGTTTATGGGCGTGCCGCTGGCGCTGCACATCTCGAAGAACTCTTCCCAGAAGGGCGAGACCTTGCCGTCGGGGCCGATGAAGCCGGGCCCGCCGATCCGCTCCGGGCGGTCCGGCATCACGACGCCGCGAAGACCCATGTCGATGATGCGGCGCATCTCGCGATTGAGCTGGTCCTTGTCCCAATAGGGGAGCAAGCCCATGCAGAAGATCCGGTCGCCGGACTCTCGCATGCGCTCGGCGCAGGCGTCGTTGTAGAGGGATAGGATGGTCGCCGCGAGGTCGTTGTCCTCCAGCGCGACCAGCGACCCCGCCTGGGTGACGCCGCTGTTCTGGAAGCAGATATGCGCCCAGATGCCCATGGCGTCCATTTCCGCCAGCCTGGGCTTCACCAGATAGGAGGCGGGGTGAATCTCCTCGAACGTCCTAAAGGCCAGGCGGCCCAGCAGCTTGTTGTCGTCGGAGGCGATGACATTGCCGCCCAGCGCGCCGAAGTTCTTGTCGCCGACAAACCAGTAGTCGACGCCGTCGACGCGCCGCACGTGCGGCATCTTGGACTTCAGGCCCGCGGGCGCATTTGCGGTGAACATGTCCGCCGGCTCGGTGAAGTGGGTGTCGCAGTCGACGATCTTGATGCCGGCGAACAGCGGATGCACACCCTTGAAGTTGGCGGCGAAATCGACCTCGCGCAGGGAGCCGCCCGGGGCATATCCCTCTTCCAGCCAGTAGTTGCGGGCGTCTTGCGCCGCAGCCTTCACGACAGAACTGGTATTCGCGTCGTCGGCCATAACGGCCTCCCTGATTTCTGAGCCGCTCGCATGGCGGCTCGTTGCCTCACATTATGCCCCAGGCCCAGAGGCCGTCGAGGCGGATTCCAAGCCGGCCGTCCCGAGCTCTCGTGGTGAGAGGTCGAGACCTGTTCCAGGCGCATGACTGACGCCGTTGAACTTAGGCCGGCGGCGCAGTCGGTAACTGACGTTCAGTCGACGGCGCTCCTGGCGTGCCGAGGCTCTAGACCTCGACCTCATGCTCCTCGGCGATATAGCTGACCAGGCTGCTGGCCACGTC
>Ga0068863_100000673_pt1 | contig 34509 bp, 34 predicted proteins | sample KBSSwiS62_FD_66596 | JGI IMG/M metagenome (GOLD analysis project Ga0068863, IMG submission 66596) | Switchgrass rhizosphere microbial communities from Kellogg Biological Station, Michigan, USA - KBS Switchgrass S6-2 | ecosystem: Host-associated > Plants > Roots > Rhizosphere > Soil ... | reverse complement strand
GGGCGATTCGCAGGGGCTGACCAGTGAAGTCCGCCGCAACCTGCTGGTCACGACGTCCGCCATCGGCAGCAACCTGCCCGACGTCGATCTGTTCTATTCATTCATCGGCGGCAAGATCAACTATCTGCTACAGCATCGCGGCTACTCGCACACGATCATGGGCGCCCTGCTGCTGGCCGTTGCCACCTTCGCGATCGCGCGCTGGATTCTGCGCCGGCGCGGGCACGTGCCGTCGTCGCAGGATCTGGCTTGGCTCACGGGCGTGTTGGTGATCACGCCACTGCTGCACATCGGAATGGACTTCACCAACAACTACGGCGTGCATCCGTTCTGGCCGCTCGTCGATCGCTGGTTTTACGGAGACGCGGTGTTCATCGCCGAGCCGCTGTTGTGGGCAGCGTGCGCGCCGCTCGCATTCACGTTTCGCTCCAAGCTCGCGCGATTCATTGTCGCTGCAGTGCTGGCGATAGGGATCGGGCTGGCGTTGCTGACGGCGCTGGTGCCGCTCGCTCCGGCCATCGTGTTGATCGCCTTGATCGCGGCGATGCTGTTACTGGGCTGGCGCGCGCAGCAATCGGTCGCGTTGGTCGGAGGTGTCGCGCTCTGGCTCGGTGTCACTGCAATGTTCGCAGTCAGCTCGCAGGTTGCTGCACGCAGAGTCGAAACGCTCGCGGCGACTACGTTCCCCGATGCGCGATCGATCGATCACGTACTGACCCCGATGCCGAGCAATCCACTGTGCTGGGAAGTGATGCTCGTGCAAACGCAAGACGACGCTGTGGTCGCGAGGCGCATGATGCTCGCGCTCGCACCTTCGCTGATTCCGGCAGAGAGCTGCCTGAGCCGCAGCCTGGATCTTCCGAGCACTGCGCCCCTCGCGCCTGTTCAAGCCAACGACAGCGCGGAGCTGCATTGGTACGGCGAAGTCGCGACGGGAGTCGAAGCGCTCAAGTCTCGCGTTGCAGTGGACTGTGAAGCCGCCGCCGCGATGCGCTTCATCCGCGTGCCGTGGCTCGCGACGGTCGGAGCGGATTTGGTCCTGGGTGATCTGCGCTACGACCGGGAGCAAGGGCTGGGATTTGCGGAAGTGGCGCTGCACGATCCGCCCGGCCCCTGCCCGCGCCTCGTGCCGGACTGGCGACCGCCACGGGCCGAGTTGCTGCAGTAGACCGCAGCCGCCTCGGGGAAACTTTCGGGCAGGGAACGCAGCGCGCCGCCCTCGTTGACTATGTCATCGCGACGAGCAAAGTCGGCGGGCAATAGCGATAATCCTGCGGGCCCGACTTCTTCGAAGGAGCATTCCATGCGACTGCGACTGATCTGCGCACTGTGCGCCTGCGTCCTGACGCTTCCGCTCTTTGGAGCCGCTCACGCCGAGACGCGCGAACAACTCTCTCAACAAGTGCGCGACGCCGAGAATGCCTTTGCCGCAACGATGGCAGCGCGCGACCACAAAGCATTCGCGACCTTCATTGCCGAGGACGCGATCTTCTTCGGCGGCGATACGCCCGCGCGCGGCAAGGCCGCGGTCGTGGAGAGTTGGAAAGGCTTGTACGAGAAGCCGAACGCGCCGTTCTCGTGGAGCTCGGAAACCGTCGAGGTACTCGACTCAGGCAAGCTCGCGCACAGCAGCGGCCCGGTGCTCAATGCCAAGGGCGAGCGCGTCGCGACCTTCAATTCGATCTGGCGACGTGAGAGCGATGGCAGCTGGAAGGTCGTGTTCGACAAGGGCTGCGAAGTCTGCCGTTGCGCCCAGACCGGAAAATAACGAGAGCTGAACCAGACAGCGAACGCCTCACGTGTTCAGCGACGCCGCGCCCAAGCTGCTCGCTGCGGCGAACGCCAACGACGTGAGCGCAGTGAAGTCGACTTACGGCGAGCTCGGCAAGGCGTGCAAGAACTGTCACGACATCTTCCGCGCTCCCGAAGATCACTGAGCCATACCAGGCTTGATGACATGCGGGCGGCGCGCTACTCTGCGCGCCCTTTTGATTCACTACCGGAGAGGTCACAGAGAACTATGATTGCCTGCACCCCGACCTCCGCCGGGAGCGTTCGCTAAGTTCTAGTTTTGCGTCGGCCCCGGCGCCCATCGACCGATCCGTTGCGGATCGGGTCGCTCGTCGGCTTTTGTCCCGGGGGTTCACGCAATGCACAGCGAATTTCCGCTCGACCGGCTCGGCTGGTCGGCCTTCTATTCTCAACAACTCGCTTTGGACGATTTGAGCGCGGGTTATCCCGCGCGTGTCGGCAACGTACAGCGCAGCCTCATTACGGTTCTGTGTGAGCGCGGCGAGCTCGATGTCGTTCTGCCGCCGCGTCTCGCGTCCGTCGAAGCCGCCATTGCAGTCGGCGACTGGCTGCTGATCGAGCACGAGGCGCCGCGCGTGCTACGCGTCCTCGAGCGACGCTCCTTGATCTCGCGCATGGCGGCCGGAATCGAGCAGCGCACGCAGGCAATCGCCGCGAATCTCGACACGCTGTTTGTCGTCACGTCGTGCAATGAAGACTTCAACCTGTCACGCCTGGAGCGCTACTTCACCGTCGGGAAGCATGCGCAAGTAGCAACCGTGATCGTGCTGACGAAAGCGGATCTCTGCACAGAGGCCGAGACGTTCGTCGCACAGGTGCGTTCGATAGCGCGCGATATCGCAGTGCTGGCGTTGAATGCAACAACACACACCGAAGCCACTGCGTTGACGCCGTGGCTCGAACGCGGACAGACCGTCGCGTTTGTTGGCTCGTCAGGCGTAGGCAAGTCGACGCTCGTGAATGCGCTGCTCGCCGGCGAGGTGCAGACGACCAGCGGCATTCGGGAGCAGGATGCGAAGGGTCGTCACACCACGACCTCGCGACAGATGTTCGCGCTCGCGTCCGGTGCGTGGGTGATCGATACGCCTGGCATGCGCGAGCTCAAGCTCGGCTCGATGGAAGCGGCGGTCAGCGCAGTCTTCGACGACATCGAAACGCTGGCTCGCGAATGTCGCTTTCGCGATTGTCGGCATCACGACGATGCGGGCTGCGGACTGCAAGCGGCCGTCGCGACGGGTCGTCTCGACGCACGTCGGCTCGACAGTTATCGCAAGCTCGTGCGCGAAGCCGAGCGAGCGTCGCAATCAGTCCGGGAGCGACGCGCGATCGAACGGCGCTGGGGCCGCATGCATCGCATCACTTCGCGACGCGGTCCGGGAACTTCTCGAGAATAGCGCGGACCGCTTCGTCCGCCTCTTCGTCGCTGATCTGCTGCGCCTGGATGTCGACATCCATGGTGCCGCTCCAGACCTGCGCGTTCTTCGCGACGTCGACGACGTCGAGCGTGAACGTGCCGACTTGCTGCTTGTGACTGCCGATCGGCACGCTGACGCCAATACCGCCGCGAGCCCCGCCCGAGCCGCCTCCCACGCCGACGCCGACCCGCGGCTTCGGCTTCGCGAGATCCTGCGTCGACAGCCCGTAGGCGATCTGACAATCGGGCTTTTCGGTGGACAGCGTGTAGCCCTTATCTTCCAGCCGTTTGAGCGCTGCGGCCCGAACGCGCTGATCCGTGAGCGATGCGGCATCCGCGGAAGCAGGACGCCAATCGAACGTGCGGCACGCAAGTTCCGTATCAGCTTTGTCGACGCGCACTGCCGAGCTCTGCGTGGCGCAGCCGCTGAGCACCAGTATCGCGGTCCCGGCACACGGCAGCAGGATACGTTTCAACATGGCAGCTACTCCTTTGCGTTCGCTGCGCGCAGGCGTGGCGCGTACTCATAATGCCATGGCTCGTTCGGCGACTGCAGGGGACCGATGAAACGCGTGTCGCGCATGACCGCCGCGAGGCGGTTTGCCCAGCCCTGGGCTCGCCATACCGTCGACACCTTCGCAATCTCGGTTGGCGCGACGATCCGCGTGCCTTGCGTGATCTGAAAGTCAATGGCGCGCGAGCGCCCGTGTAGCGACAAGCCCGGAACCGCGAGCGGCGCAGCTGCAGGAGCTGGCCGCCAGGCACGCAGGAAGTCGGCAAAACGTAGCGTCGCCTTCGCGTCCGGATGGGCGGGGTACGCAATCAGCTCACGCTTCACAGCCTGCACCAGCCGGTCGGCTATGACGCCGATCGACCTGTTGGAGTTCCAGCGTTGTACCTGCAAGTCGAGGCTGCGCGTTGTCGTGTTTGCGTACAACGAGTACCCGGGATTGGCCGCTTCGAACCGCGCCCGCACGGTCGCGATCTCATCGAGCAGATCGCGATGTTCCGGGCTGTTCTCGTAGGTACGGATTTCCTCCGCGGACCAGCCCCAGCGCGACTGCAACTGTTGTCCGGCCCGCAGATAGCCGCGAGCGGCCAACAGCTGTCGCGGACTGCCGTCGATCTGCTGCAAAGCGGCCTTGGCATCGGCAGGCAGATCGTGCGTGACGGCAAGCAGGTACTCGTTCGCCGAAGCGAACGACAGCGTGGGGGTCAGGCACGCGATTAACAGGAATGCGAGCGGGAGGCGCATCAGACCGTCAGGCTAATGCCCAATCAGGGCGTTGTCACTGAGGCCGGACCGGTATTGCGACCCGGCTCACGGCCCGCCTACAAAGCCTGGCCCGCCGTTGGCGTCTCTTTTTCAATGACGATCGAGCCCTTCAGCACCAGCGCAGCGATTGCGCCGATAGCGGCGAGCTGCGGTGCAAGCAGCGTCCCGACTACGCCGATCGTCAGCGGAATGTCGATGAGCACGCGGCCGTCGTCGTTCTTGATGACGACGCGGCGGATGTTGCCCTCGCGAATGATCTCCTTGATCTTCGCGAGCAGCGTGTCGCCGCTGAACTGGAATTCTTCCGAACGTGAAGTGGACTCGCTCATGACTACTCCTAACCGCTTGCGAAAGGCGTGGCTTTCGCGGCGCTCTTCGCTAACCGATCAACTCTTTCAATTTGGCGTGCCCGGTGCGCGACATCGGCAATTTGCTGCCGTCGCTGAGGATTGCAAGCCAGCTGTCCTTGCCATACAGATCGATGCGCGCCAGCCGCTCGACATTGAGGATGAACGAGCGGTGGATGCGCACGAAGCGCGTAGCGTCCAGCTGGCTTTCCAGATCGGTCATCGTCTGCTGCTTGCGCAGGCGCTTGCCGCCGCACGAGAACTCCAGATAGTCGTCCTGCGCCTCGATGAAATCGATGCGCTCCAGCGGCAGCACGTGCACGCGGCCTTCGTGGCGAATCAGAATGCGTTCGAGCGTGCGACCGGGCGGTCGCGCCGAGACAGCAAGATCGTGAGCTGACGGCGCCGGAGTCTTGCTGCGCAGACGTTCCGCGGCACGCTCGACAGCGCCTGCCAATCGTGCCGGCTCGACCGGCTTCAACAAATAATCGACGGCGTGTACTTCGAATGCGCGCAACGCGAATTCGTCGTAGGCCGTCGTGAAGATGACGGTCGGCGCGCGCTCGCCAAGCAGCTCCAGCACCTCGAAGCCCGACAGCTTCGGCATCTGAATATCGAGGAACACCAGCTCGGGGTTCAGTTCTTCGGCAAGCTTCACGGCCTCGAAGCCGTTCGCGGCCTCGCCGACGATCTCCACGCTCGGGATCCTCGCCAGATGCTCGCGCAGGATCGAGCGGGCCAGTGTTTCGTCATCGACTATCAGCACACGCACGTTGACTTCCCCTCACGCAGTAGCGCGCAACTCAGCGGCATTGGCGCCCGAGTACGGCAGCAGAATCGATACCCGGAACTTCTCGTCTGTGGCACTCACGTCGACGCTCGCACGGTGGCCGCACAGAGTTTCTACCCGCGAGCGCACGTTCGCCAGCCCGACGCCGGTGCCACGCGAAGGCGGCCGGTCCGGATCGCACGGATTCTCCACGACCAGCTCGACGAAGCCTTCGCGCCGTCGCGCCGTAACGCAAACTTCGCCGCCCTCGAGCAAGTGCGCGACGCCGTGGTGAACTGCATTCTCGACTAGCGGCTGCAGGAACAGCGGCGGCACGACGACATCGCGCACATCCGCTGCGATATCGAACTTGGAGCGCAGCCGCTCGCCGAAGCGCACGCGCTCGATCGCAAGGAAGGTCTGCGCCAACCCCACCTCCTCGGAGAGCGGAATCGCTTGCTCGCGCCCGAGCGTCAGGCTCTTGCGAAAGAACTGCGCCATCAGGAAGCACATCTGGCGCGCGGCCGCCGTGTCGTTGCCGATCAGCGCTGCGACTGAGTTCAGACTGTTGAACAGGAAGTGCGGATCGAGTTGCGCGCGCAACGATTTCAGCTCTGCCTCACGCGCCAACACCTGCAATTCCAGCGCGCGACGCTCGGCGTTGCGCGAGCGCTCGAACGCACCCGCCAGGTAGTGCCCCAGCACGGCAAGCGAGATGCCGATCGCGCCGGCGAAGATCATGAGACCGAGGATGCCGGCCGCCTCGTCGGCGATGTCGACGTCATCAGGCAACAGGTATTGCGCCCACATGTAACCGATCACCAGCCAGACGATCAGCGAGGCGAGGCCGGCGCCGACCCAGCTGACGACCATGCGCACGATCGGCGTCTCGCCCGGCGGCATCGATTGCACCAGGTACCAGAATGACAACGACTGCATACCGAGCAGCATCGCCATCGGCACGGCGAAGTAGACCGACCAGAGCGGCGGCGCGCGCCCGCCGAAGATGAACACGACCGTGAGCAGCAGGCCGAAGACGATCCAGACCGCGAGGTACAGGAACAGTCGGCTGCGGCGTTTGAGGATCGGGTGCATGGGGCGAGGAGTTAGTTCTTCACCTCGATGCCGCCCATCACGACCATGCCCTGCACGATCAGGGTCTTGGTCGGCACGACGCTGGTCGGGCGCCGCTTGTCGACGAAACCGCCGAGTAGCGTCGTGACCTTGCTCGTGACGGTCCAGTCGGGCGGCACATAGATTTCGATGCCACCCCAGAACGCGAAGACTTCTACCGTGGCGCTCTCGGCCTCCATGCGCGTGTCGGCGAGGTCGAGCTTGATGCCGCCCATCACAGCGGTGAGATCGGCGCCGCGGAACGGCCGCGACACCGGCCGCAGCTCGCAGCCCGACATGAGCGCGAACGAGCGCACGAACTCAACGTGATCGTCGGCGCTCGAGATCGGCTTCGACTTCGGCGGACCTTTGATGGCGCGCCACACGAGCGTGCCGCCGACGAACAACAGCAGGCCGGGTAGCAGAAGATGCCAAAGGCTGACGTGAACCCAGCCGATGCGGTCGAGGAAGATCCACGTGCCGACAGTGATCAGTACCCAGCCCCACGAGCGGCTGCGCCGGTGATCCGGGCTGCGCACCATCGTGACACCGACTGCAACCAGGGCCAGCGGCCAGAGGCTGCGTAATACGTAGCGGGCGTCGAACCAGCCGAGATTGTCGGCAAGCAGGATCAAGCCGATACCAACGATGACCAGGCCGACCACCAGCCGTGCTGAGATCAGCGCGTGATGATCGTGACCGGGTCGCGATTCGACGGGGCGGTCGCGCCCGTCGTTACGAGGGGGCTCGTGATCGAAATCCATGCTGCTCACCCGCCGGGGGCACCCGGCGTGTGGCCCCGATGCTCACGACCGATGTCGCGGACCAGGAAGCTCAATCCCGAGGCGATGACGAAGATCGGCCAGGCAGTGCCCCAGCCGAGACTGAAAAGGTTGAAGACGCCGATCAGGCAATACAGGCCGGTCGCCAGCAGCCAGATGGCGCCGGAGCGATCGAGGTGACGACCCGGGAGCACCAGCCCCCACAGACCGAGGGCGATCAGAGGGACCGGAAAGTAGCGCCACCAGCCAGTCGGGATCTCGTAGCCGAGATTGACCGCCAGCATGGCTCCACCGAGCGCGAGCAGGAACAGCCCAAGCACCAGGCGCGAGCGGCCCGCGTGTCGGTGTGGCTTCAGATCTTCCATCAAAACACTCCCGCCAGACGGGCGGTATTCAAGAGCATGCGCCGACCTTACGAAGGCTGCTACAGCTGTGCCAGCGCCCACCGGTGAACGGCGGATCCGTGCCGGTGAACCCCTGGGAGCGCTACACCGTTAGACTTATCTCCATGATCCAAGCACCGCACACTCGTTCCATCGGCTCCGTACTCCTCGCGACCTTGCTGCTGGTGACTGCGTGTGCCAGTCAGCAGCCGCAGCGCGGGACAGCAGCTTCCGATACGCGGACTCAGGTCGCATCGGGCAATCCCGACGAGATGGCGGGCGATGCCCTGCAGGCGTTGTCGGAAGGCAGTGGCCAGCAGGCTCTGGCAGCGATCGCACGCGCCAACGTACTCGCGCCGAAACGTGCGGATCTTGCGTGGCTGCACGCTCGCATCTGCATGCTGGTCCCGGGCTGCGAGCCCGAGCCGGTCGAAACGCGCTTTCGCAAGTTGGCTCCGGATAATGGAGTGGTGTGGCTCGGCCCGCTCGCGCGTGCGCAGAGCCGCGGCGACAAGCGGGTCGAAGATCAGATTCTCGAAGCGATGAGCCAGGCGCGGCGCTTCGATCTCTACTGGACCGATCTCGTGTCGCGCATCGCCGTCGCGCAAAGCGCGCGTGCACCCGCACCAGGAACTCCAGGCGCTCAGCCGCATCCGCTGACGACTGCGCTGGATCAAACGACCGAGGCAATGTCGGACGCTGTCGTGCCGGCGTTCAAGCCGCTCAACACGTCATGCGACCTCGATCGCACGCAGGATCCAGCGACGCGCACGCGCTGCCTGCGTATTGCGCAGGCTATGCAGCAGAGCGACACCACGCTGGTCGAAGGTCTCGGGATCGGCATCGCGCAGCGGCTCGCAACGCCCGCCACGCCGGATGCGTTGGTGCTGGAAGAACGTGGCGCAACGCTGAGCTATCGCAGTCAGGCCGCCGGCGCCGTCGTGCGCTCGCAGGTCGAACGCGACAAATTTTCGGCGCAGATGATCGAGCTCATGAAGAAGCTGCCGCGCGAGCAGGACGTGTCGTTGGCGATCCTGCGCTGGGCTGGCGAGCCGCTCTTACCTCAGAAGTGACTCACGCTGCCTGGCGCTCCGGCTGCCCGCCCAGTGCCTGGCCGAGATCCGCTAGCAGCTGGTTGAGCTCGCCGGCCATCAGCATGAAGTCGATCTCGAACTGCTCCTGCGCCGCGAGCTCCTGATCTGGCTGTGACTGATCCGGCGGCGACTCTTTGTCGATCGCGAGGAACTCGACACGCTTGATCTGCAGCTTTTCCGTGAGGACGAACGAGATCCGATCGTTCCAGGTGAGACCGAGGCGCGTCGCGTACATGCCTGCGGTGAGATGCTGGCGAATCTCGCGCGCTTCCAGCGGGCAACGCGTGTAGCGAATCGTCGCCTTGGTCTTGTCCGCCGCCTGCAGCTCCAGGTCCTGATCGATAGTGAAGCGCAACGGCGCATCGCCGAGTGCCAGCCACGCGCCCATCGATGCAGATGGCGAGCGTTCCGTTTCGACCAACTGCACGGCGAGGCTCCCGAGCGTATCGCGCAATGTCTCGATCAGCTCGTCGGCGCGCGGCGCCCCGGCGGCATCCACGACCAGCCAGCCGTGCGCAGGGTCGATCCATGCTCGCGTCGTGCGGCGGCGAGTCAGCGCACGCGCCCGCAGTTCCTCCAGCACGCGCTCCTTCAGCTCGCGCATCTGGCGCCGCCCTACAGGGAAACCCTGCTGTTGCTCAATCACTTTCGCGCGATCAGCCGCAACCTGCCGCACGATGGATGACGGCAACAGCTTCTGCTCTACGCCGAGCGCTATCAGATGCTGGCCGTGCGTCGTGTGCACGAAACGCTCCGCCGCGCTCGCGAACACCCAGCCGCGACTCTGCATGTCGAAGCTGCCGCACGGCTGCAGCGCGCGCTGCGCGAGTTTCACTTCCAGCTCAGCAGGTACAACCGACCAATCGGCCGGCAGGCGATAGACGACCAGGTTCTTGAACCACATCGGGGGCGCGCAAAAAGCGCGAAGTATACGGACTGCGAGCGCCCCGACCAGTCCTTGCATTCGCTGCGAAAATCAGAACGGAATCGCCGAACTCGTGCGTGCGGAAACCGCCCTCGTCGAGCGCCTGATCCGCGCGTCGCAGAGTCGAGTCATCGGCGAAAGCGCGCAGCAGATCGTAGTGGCTCGTGCCAGGCTCGTGAGTGCCGGACAAGATTGCATCGACGACGCGCAGCCGCGTCTGCGCGCCGATGCGCTGGTCCGCTATGCCGTCGCCGGCAACGACGGCGCCGAATCGCGCCGCCGAATGTTCGAGTGCGCGCACGACGGTGGTTCCGATGGCCACGACGCGCCGGCCTTCGCGACTTGCGCCCTGTATCGCCTGCTGCGTTACTGGCGGTACGCGATACGGCTCGTCGAACGGCAGCAGCCGATCGAGATCTGGATCGCCGGTCGACGAAATTCCCGCCGCGTGCGTGAGCGTCGCGAACACGACGCCCTTCGACGCAAATGCTGCGAGCAGCTGCCAGTCGAGCGCGAAGCCTGCCGACGGCGGTTCGTAGGCAACCGGCTGCGCGGCGATTGGCGTCCATACGTCCCAGAGCCGCAGAGCCTGCTGCATGTGTGCGTACTGAATCGGTCGCCCGTGACGCGCCAGACCGGCCCAGATTTCCGCTGCAGAATTTTCGAAGCGCAGCGCGATCAGCCGTGGATGTGCCAGCAGCCGTTCGATGACAGCGGTCAAACCACCAAGCTGGAGTCTCTGACCCGGCTCTAGCGGCGGCGGCAACGCACGATCCTCCGTCCGCGTGCGGTGATCGCCCGCTCCGAACACGACCGCATGGAAGCTCAGCACGTCCGCGGCCGCGAGCGAAGCACGCGCCGCAAGTCGCACCTCGATTTCCGCGCCGGTCTCGACGTGTACGCCGCGAAGGCTTGCCGGCAACGTCGCAGCGTCGTTCGCAATCACTACGTCGCCGGGGCTGAGCAAAGAGATCAAACAACTGCGCGGCAAGGTGCGGACGCGACCTGTCGCATCCACGTGCAGGAGCTTCGAGTACGCGGAGCGTTGAACGGGCCTGTCGGCAGCGATCACGAAGCCCGCCTCAATGTCATCGACCGAGCCGGCAGCAGATCCGCAATCGCATCTGCGATTTCGACTGCCGCTGCGCTTGGCCGCTTTAGTGTCGTGCGATCAGCATCAGGAATCGCCAGTGCGTGCATCGGCGTGTCCATGTCGCCAGGATCGAGCGCGAGCAGCTTCACGCCTTGCGACGCCATCTCCTCGTTCCAGATGCGAGTCATGTGCGCGACCGCGGCCTTGCTGGAACCGTACGCTCCCCAGCGACCGTAGGCATTGACGGCCGCGTCGCTGGAAATGTTCAGCACGACGCTGCCGCGTCCTTCGCGAGCGGATGCTGCGAGCGAACCGAGCAGCGCCTTCGTCAGGCGAAACGGCCCGAGCACGTTCGTGACGAGCGCACGCTCGAAGTCTTCGCACTCCGTGTCGCCGAGCAGCGCGAGCGGCGTCGGCCCGAGATCGGAAGCATTGTTCACGAGCACGTCCAGGCCACCGAGCGCGCCGCTCGCCTGCAGCGCGATTCGATGAATGTCGTGCTTCTGCGCGACATCGCCGACGATGCCATGAGCGCCATGCTCACGCGCAACGGCCGCGACGCGCTCCGCGGTTCGTGCGACGAATGCGACGCTCGCGCCGCGTGCGCGCAGCTCGCGAACGAGCGCAAGGCCAAGTCCGGATGTACCGCCCGTGATCAACACGCGCGGTGTTTGCATGTCGGTTTGCATCTGTGGTCTCCTGTGTGCAAACGATCTTAGAGACGCCCGCCGGCAATCCAACCGCCCTGTCCACTGCAATGGCGGAATGTCGCTACCCCGGACACTCGCACCCGTATGGATCGACCCCAGCTCGTCGCCGCCAATCTCGCGCGCAATCTGGTTGCGCTTCGACACGTGCGCAACCTCACGCAGGGCGCATTGGCGAAAGCTGCTGGCGTGCCGCGCTCGACGATTTCCAATCTCGAATCGAGCAGCGGCAATCCGTCGCTGACGGTGCTCGTGAAAGTCGCAAGTGCGCTCGGCGTACCGCTCGATGAGCTGTTGGCTTCACCGCGTGCCAAGGTGCGCAAGTGGACGCGCGACGAGCTCGGCAGTCAGAGCGGCGGCCGCGGCATCACATTGCGCACACTGATCCCGGAGCGCGTACCCGACGAATTGCTCAACGTGATGGAGTTCGCGCCGGGCGCATCGATGCGTGGCTCACCGCATCTGCCCGGCACGCGCGAGTTCTTCACCTGTCTCGCCGGCGCAGTCACGATCTTCGTTGCGGGCGAACGCTTCGATCTCGCCGCCGGCGAGGTGCTGGCCTTTCCCGGCAACGTGCCGCACTCCTACAAGAATCCCGACAGCAGCCGCGCCGCACACGGCGTGTCCGCAGTCATCCTCGCGAAGACTGGAATCTGATCCCCCATTTGCTACCCAGAGGAGCATCGTCATGATCGGCTACGTCACGCTCGGCACCAACGACATCAAGCGGTCCGCCGCGTTCTACGACAAGCTGCTCGCCGAGATCGGCGCCAAGCGCCTCATGGAATTCGAGAACTTCATCGTCTGGGGCAATAGCCCGACGCAGGCGGGCCTGTCGGTGACCAAACCGTTCGACGGCAACCCCGCAACGGTTGGCAACGGCGTGATGGTCGCGCTGGTCGTGAAAGAGCCGGCGCAGGTCGACAGGGTTTACAAGAAAGCGCTCGAGCTCGGCGCGAAGGACGAGGGCGCAGCCGGACCGCGCGGCCCTGGCTTCTACGCCGGCTACTTCCGCGACCCCGACGGCAACAAGCTCAACTGTTTCTGCGCGACTTAGTGTTTGCGGGTCGGGCTCAGCCCGACACCTTCAGCACCAGCTTGCCGAAGTTCTCGCCCTTGAACAGCTTCAGCAGCGTCTCCGGAAAAGTCTCGAGACCCGCGACGATATCTTCGCGGGTCTTGAGTTTGCCCGCCGCCAGCCAGCCCGCCATTTCGCGCATCGCTTCCGGATAGCGACTCGCGTAGTCGAACACGAGCATGCCGGTCATGCTTGCGCGATTCACCAGCAGCGACATGTAGTTCGCGGGTCCGCGCACACCTGTTGTGCTGTTGTACTGAGAGATCGCGCCGCAAATCACGATCCGCGCATTGCGCGCGAGCTGCGTGAGCACGGTGTCGAGAATCTCGCCGCCGACGTTGTCGAAGTAAACGTCAACGCCCTGCGGGCAATGCTGGCGCAGCGTGCGCTTCACATCGTCCGACTTGTAGTCGATCGCAGCGTCGAAGCCGAGCTCGCGCACCAGGTACTCGCACTTTTCGCGTCCGCCGGCGATGCCGACCGCGCGACAACCTTTGATCTTCGCGATCTGGCCGACCACCATGCCGACCGCACCCGCGGCGCCGGACACGACGACAGTCTGACCCGGCTGCGGCTTGCCGACATCGAGCAAACCGAAGTACGCGGTCATGCCCGGCATGCCGAGCGTGCCGAGATACACCGGCAGCGGCGCGATGCGCGCGTCGACCTTGGTCAGACCCTTGCCGTCGACGGTCGCATATTCCTGGATGCCGATCGTGCCGTAGACGTGGTCGCCCTTCTGAAAACCCGGATGCCGGGATTCGAGCACTTCGCCGACGCCGCCAGCGCGCATCACTTCGCCGAGCTGCACCGGCGGGATGTAGGACTTCACGTCATTCATCCAACCGCGCATCGCCGGGTCGAGCGAGAGGTAGGCGATCTTGACCAGCACTTCGCCGTCATTCGGCGCGCGCACTGGCTCTTCGGTGTAGCTCCAATCGGTGCGCTTCGGCAGGCCGACCGGACGGGCTGCAAGGCGGAACTGATGATTCGAGGTCGTCACGGCTGCGCTCCCCACATTTTTCTGCTCGCGGCCGTAGAGCATACGGCGTTTTGTCGGACTAGAGATACGACAGCCACCAATCGTCGCGACGCCGCTTCACTGCAGCGAACCAACGACACGCCGGATAAAGCGTCGCGACAACGAGCAGCCACGCGAGATAGACCGCTGGCAGCCCGAAGCCCCACGCTTGCGGCACCTGCATGAAGTCGTCGCTGAGCAGCGCCGTGCCGTGGCCCATCGCGAGAGCGATGATGCCGGCCGCGAGATGGGCGAGCACGACGTGCAGCACATAGAAGAACAGCGGCACGCGTCCAAACGTCCGCAACACTTCACTGACTTTGCCGCGCGTCGATTCCAACGCTGCCAACAACAGAAACGCTGCGCCCAGCGTCAGCAGCAAATATTGCAGCGACGGCGGATATTTCTGCACATCGACAAACGACAGCAGCGTGCGAACCGTCGTGCTCTGCAACGACCAATCAGCCGGATCGCCATAGACGTTCGTCGTTCTCAGCAGCACGAACAGAGTGAGCGAAGCAGCACCGAGACTCACGAACCATTGCTTGCGTCGTTCGCGATCCAGCTCGAACAGCGAGCCGATGCAGTAACCGAGACTCATGACTGCGATCCAGGGAATCAGAGGATACGCGACGAACGCGTGCGGGATCGGTGCCGAGACATGCAGGAGCGACCACAGCGGTGCCCACGAGCCGAACGTGTGCGGGTCGATGTCATCGAGCAGGTTGTGCCCGAAGATGATCAACAGGCTGTACGCCGCGATTTCTCCCACGGGCAAATGAACCAGCGCTGCGAGCACGATCATGGAAACGCCGAGCGCCCAGATCACTTGCAGGAACAGGCCGTGGTCGTAGCGCACGTTGAAAGTCCACACCAGGCTCATCAGCGTAACTTCCAGCACCACGAGCCACAGTCCGCGAGTCAGGAGAAATCGGCTCAACTCAGCGCGTGTACAACGTCGGCCAGCGAGATACGCGCTGACACCCGCGAGCAGCACGAACGTCGGCGCGCAAAAGTGCGTGATCCATCGCGTCAAGAACAGCGGCGCCGTGGTCTGTGCGAGATCGAGCGGATCGAAGTGCGCGTCAGTGAAGAAATCGCGGACGTGGTCCAGCGCCATCAGCACCATCGCCAGTCCGCGCAGAATGTCGATGGAAGCCACGCGGCTAATTGCGTGCGCGGCGATGGATGCGTGCGTAACCGGAGCGCAGACGGCGCTGTCGAGCCTGGCGGACATGCAGGGCTTTCCTTGCTGGAAAGCCCTGACAGTATGCGAACGCTGCCAGCGCCCTAACTAACCGAGGTCAGAAAGCAGGTCGGGCTTTAGCGCGACTCGGTCTCGTCCTCATCGTCCGTGCGGCTGTCGTTGTCCTCGTCGTCTTCGTCGCCGCAATCCGGACCGAGCCAGCGACCCTTCAGCGTCGAGTTGACCTTCATCGCATCCTTGCCTTCGCCGAGCTGCAGATCGAGCGTTCCGGTCATCGTCTCCGGTGTCGGGGTCGTGACGCGCAGTACGCCGGTGCCTTTATATTCGCCGTTGCACGACAGGTGAACTTCCTGCGTCGTACGCGTGGTGCGAACCACTTTCTGCGTACAGTCCTTGGTATCGCCGACATCGAAGGGCTGCTCGGCCTTCTGCTTGGTAATGCATTCGCGATCGGTGTCGGTCTGCGGGCCCTTCTCCGCCTCCTTCTTGAACGCCGTCTCCATCGCGGCGCGCTGCTCGGGCGTCACCTTTTCCTGCCATTCCTTCGGCATCGGCGGGATGCCGGTGATCTGGTGCGTGGACGTGATCTCCCAGAGCCCCGGCTTGACGTCGAGCTTGTCGGCGGCGACCGCAAGCGGTGGCACGCAACAGCAGCTCAGCAGGACGATCGACGTGCGCAGGCGAGTGTTCATTGAGCGGCCTCCCGACTGTTTCTTTGTGGCGACGGCGCTGGACCAATTGTGGCGGAAAACCTGACGGAACGCTGCCGGGCCGCTCGGCGTTCCCTATTCGTGGCCACCCGCAAACTTTCCACGTACCGGCAGAAGCGCGATTTCACCAAGACCGCGGAGCCCAGCGGCAAACTCCCGGTGAAAGCGTCGAAGCAGCTGCGCTTCGTGATTCAGAAGCATGCTGCGCGACGGCTGCACTATGACCTGCGCCTCGAGCTCGACGGCGTGTTCAAGTCCTGGGCCGTCACCCGCGGCCCTTCGCTGACGCCGCAGGACAAGCGGCTCGCGGTGGAAGTCGAAGATCACCCGCTCGACTACGGCGACTTCGAAGGCACGATTCCGCAGGGTCAATACGGCGGCGGCACGGTGCAGCTGTGGGACCGCGGCTATTGGCAGCCTGTTGGCGATCTGTCTGCAGAAGAGCAGCTGCGCAAGGGCGAGCTCAAATTCCTGCTCGCCGGCGAGCGCCTGCAAGGCAGCTGGGTGATCGTGCGCATGAAGCACGATCGCAATGGCGGTAAGCGCACGAACTGGTTGCTCATCAAGCATCGCGACGAATTCGCGCGCGATGCAACAGCGACGCAGAAATTGATCGATGAAGATGCATCGGTTGCCTCGCGTCGCAAGATGAGCGACATCGCTGCCGGCAAAGGCCGCGCGCCGCAACCTTTCATGCTCGATTCGCGCAAGCTCGCGCGCGCCGATGCGATCTGGCAGTCGAAGGAATCTGCACCGATTGCGGAAGTCGCGAAGCCCGCGCCGAAGTCGAAGAAGTCCTCGGCGAAAGTACCGGCATTCATCGAGCCCGAGTTGTGCAAGCTGGTCGAGCGACCGCCGAGCGGCGACGACTGGGCGCATGAGGCGAAGCTCGACGGCTATCGCATGCAGCTCCGCGTCGCGGACCGCGCAGCGACCCTGAAGACCCGCAAGGGTCTCGACTGGACCGACAAGTTCCAGCCGATCGCGGCCCTCGCGGCAAAATTCCCGAACTGCATCATCGACGGCGAGGTTGCGGCGCTCGACACGAACGGCGCGCCGGACTTCGCGGCACTGCAAGCCGCGTTGTCGGACGGCAACGTGGACGATCTCGTGCTGTTTGCGTTCGACCTGATGTATCTCGTCGACACGGACGTGCGCAAGCTGCCACTGCGCGAGCGCAAAGAGCTGCTCAAGAAGCTGCTCGATTCCCAACGGCTGGGCACGAACAGCCTGATTCGCTTCGTCGATCACTTCGAAGCACCCGCGAACGCAGTGCTGGAATCGGCGTGTCGCATGAACCTGGAAGGAATCATCTCCAAGCGTATCGATTCCGCGTACGTTCCTGGACGCAGCGGCGACTGGACGAAAGCAAAATGCCGCGCGGGTCACGAAGTGGTGATCGGCGGCTGGACGCACGAGGCCGGACAACTGCGCTCGCTGCTCGTCGGCGTGAATCGCGACTCGCACCTCGTGCCGGTCGGGCGCGTCGGCACGGGCTTCAGCCGCGACAAGGCGCAGATGCTGCTGAAACGGCTCAAGCCGCTGGCGAGTGACAAGAGCCCGTTCACCGGCCCGAGCGCACCGCGCGGCGGGCGTGACGTGCAGTGGGTCAAGCCGCAGCTCGTTGCGGAGATCGAGTTTGCCGGCTGGACAGGCTCCGGCAACGTGCGCCAGGCTGCGTTCAAGGGCCTGCGCGCAGACAAGCCGGCGCGCGAAGTCGTTGCGGAGCATCCCGCGGCTGCGGAGGAAACGGCAATGAAAAAACCTGCACCGAAGCGCGCACGCAAGACGAGCGGCACCGCGCCGAGCACTGAGCCGAACGTCGTGATGGGCGTGCCGATTTCCAAACCGGACAAGCCGCTGTGGCCCGATGGCGCTGACGGCAAGCCCGTCACCAAGCTCGATCTCGCGCGCTACTACGAAAGCGTCGGCGAGTGGATGATGCGACACCTCGAAGGACGGCCGTGCTCGATCATTCGCGCGCCTGACGGCATCGGCGGGCAGCGCTTCTTCCAGCGTCACGCGATGAAGGGGACTTCGAATCTGCTGACGCTGACGCGCGTAGCCGGCGACCACGAACCCTATCTGCAGATCGATCGCGTCGAAGGTCTGGCGGCTGTGGCGCAGAGCGCCGCCGCGGAGTTGCATCCCTGGAACTGCGAGCCATACGAGCCTGAAGTGCCGGGGCGGCTGGTGTTCGATCTCGATCCCAGCCCGGAGGTCTCGTTCGACGCCGTGATCGCCACCGCGCGCGAGCTCAAAGACCGGCTCGAAGCACTCGGCCTCATCACGTTCTGCAAGACGACCGGCGGCAAGGGCCTGCACGTCGTCACACCGCTGGCGCCGGAGAAACGCAGCAAGCTGCACTGGCCCGAGGCCAAGGCGTTCGCGCAGGCAGTTTGTGCGCAAATGGTCGAAGACAGCCCCGATCGCTACTTGCTCAACATGGCCAAGAAGCAGCGCACCGGCAAAATCTTCCTCGACTATCTGCGCAACGACCGGATGTCGACCGCGGTCGCGCCGCTGTCGCCGCGGCTTCGCGAAGGTGCTCCGGTCTCCATGCCGCTGCGCTGGCCCCAGGTGAAGGCCGGACTCGATCCGACTCGCTACACGATTCGCACGGCGCCGGCGCTGATCGCAAAGAGCAAAGCGTGGGAGGACTACTGCGAAGCAGTCCGGCCGCTGGAACCCGCCATCCGCAAGCTCGTCGGTCCGCAGCCGAAGCGGTCGCGGCGTGCAGCGGAAAGCCACGCCCGCCCGTAGGACTCACTGAAACCAAACGCGACGTTCGAAGTCCGCTACGATCACGGCTCAGCGGATCGTTTCGAGAACCATGCGCCTTCGAACAACAGCAATAGCGCTCGTGTGTTGTGCCCTGTCGTCCGTCGCAGTCGCCGACGTCGACAAGGGAGTGAACGCGATCCGCCAGCGCGGCTGCGAAAACCAGGCGGGCGTGCGCGAGGCGTTGCGTCGGTCGCGCGGCCTCGACGAGGTCGCCCGCCAATGGTCGAAAGGCGGCCGTCTGCACGACGCGATCGCGAAGACCGACTATCGCGTCGCCAGTTCGTCCTCGATGCGGATCGAGGGAGCGAAGAATGAACGCGCCCTCCTGCAGATCATCGAAAGCAACTACTGCGAGACGGTGCTGGATCCTGACTTCACGGAGATCGGCGTGTACGAGCACGGCAGCATCACCTGGATCGTGGTGGCGACACCGCAGACCTTGCCGAAGGCAGACGACATGTCGCAAGTCGCCGCGCGGGTGCTCGAACTCGTGAACGAGGCGCGTGCCAAGCCGCGCAAGTGCGGGTCGCGTGCGTTTCCACCAGTCCCGCCGCTCAAGCTATCTCCGCTTCTGTCGCGCGCCGCACTCGAGCATGCGAAAGACATGAGCGCCCACAAGCTGTTCGAGCATCGCGGCTCCGATGGCAGCATGCCCAAGGACCGTGTGGCTCGCGCTGGGTACAACTGGATGGCGGTGGGCGAGAACATCGCCGAGGGTGCCGCTAACGCGGAGGTCGTGATGCGCGGCTGGCTCGACAGTCCGGGTCATTGCACGAACATCATGGGTGCGCAGTTCCAGGAGATGGGCCTCGCCTACTTCACGGACTTCGCGCACAAGGGCGATATCTACTGGGCACAGACTTTCGGAACTCAGCAGAAGAAGTAGAGGGGGCAAACCTGCCCCCTCCACTTTCGCTCCATTACTACTGCTGCGTGTCGTCCTGCTTCGAATTGAAGCTCGCAGCCCCGTTGCCATCAGCGGCAACATCCGCGGCAACACTGCGGCGCGAGGCCGACGCGTTGCCCGACGCAGAGCCATTCGCTTCCGTCGAGACGCTGTCGAACTTCGGCACGTCCAGACCCTTTGGGGCCGGCTGCGGTTCGACCGGCGACTCGATCACAGAGCTGTGGCTCGATGCGCCTTCGGTCCCGGTCGAGAAGCTCGTCGCGTCGAGCTGCGAAGCAGTTGCGCCAGCGACGTTGGTCGTGTTGCGCATCTGCTGATCCTTGGCGGCCTGCGTGGCAGCGGCCGCTGAAGTCGCGACGCTGGCGCTCTTGTCGTGAGCAGTCGCGACCGTGGACTCAGTGCGATTGCGCACGTTCGTGCCGACATTGCGCGCACGCTGCGAGGTCTGATCGGCGACACCGCGCGTGCGGTGAATCATCGAGCCCGTGTCGAGCTCGCCGCCGAAAGAACCGGCCGCGTTGCCGCCGCCGAACACGCTCGAGTTGCCAATCCCGCCGCCGAGCGCGCCGTTGGCCGCGCCACCCACTGAACCACCAAGCACCTGAGCGTGCGCGGCCGAGCAAGACAGAACAGCAACGATCGCAGCTGCGATGAAAGTCTTACGCGTCTTCATGGTCATTCCTCCAGTCATGACCGCAGCCAATCTGCGGTCTTTGAGAGGAATACGAGCGGGGGTCGCGATTTCTTCCCGACGGAAGAATTTGTCGGATTTGACTTAAATCAGCGGGCGCTGATTTTCGCGAGATCCGGCGAAGGACGCAGCGAGTCGCCGATGAGTCCGTTGCCATAAACCTTGTCGGGTCCCTTCGGGCCGAGATCGATCGCTTGAGAGATCAACGCAGCCACGACAGCGTCGGCGCGTGCGTGATCGATCTCCGTCAATTGGCGTGCGAGCAAGCCCGCCGCGATCGGTGCAGCGAACGACGTTCCGCGCACCACTGCGAATTCGGCATCGAGACCCGCTGCAGCCATGTCGGCGCCGGGTGCGGCGAAGTCGACATGATTGCCGCGGCACGCCTCGATCAGCACGCGTCGATGCGAGTCGACCGCGGTGACGGCGATGACAGCAGGATACGCAGCCGGATACAGAGGCGGCGCACCCGGACCATCGTTGCCGACGGCCGCGACGACGATATGACCCCGCGTCGTCACCAGACGCACTAATTGTTCCAGCAAGCCATTCGCCGGACCGACGAGGCTGATGTTGATGACCGGCACACGCTCACGCGACATCCACGCGAAGGCGTCAGCGACTGCGTCGACGGCACCGCCTGTCCCCAATCCGCAGTACACATCCGCTGAGTAAAGCTCGGCGCCAGCCACTACGCCGCTGAAATGCTCAGCGTGTCCAACCAGAAGCGACGCGACTGCCGTGCCGTGTGCATTCGGCACGTTGGCGCCCGCACATCCATGCTCGTGAATCTTGACGTCGCGAAACACGGGATGGCTGCGCTGCACGCCGCCATCGATCAGCCCCACTCGCGCGCCTGGAACGGGCGCACTGGTCGCGACGTCGCTGGAAGCGGGAGCTTCCGCCGCACCGTCGGCAACCGTTCCGCTGTCCAGATAAACGTGATTGAAGTCGTAAACCCCGCCGGGATCGAGCTGACGCAGTCGCTGCAGCGCGCGGCGAGTCGAGATCCCTGTGGGCGCCTGCAAAACGACGATCGTAGCGTCGAGCCCGTCGAGCGTGCGAGTTCGCCCGACTGTGAATCCTTCAGCCCGTGCACTTTCGAGCGCCGCAGGCGACGGCGAAAGAGCGACGACTTCGCTGCGTACCATCGGCGCACCGCGCGGGTCCGGTTCGAGCCCGGCCCGATTGGTCCGCAACAGCTCGCGAATTCGCAGGCGCCGCACCTCGCGCAACTGCTGCGGGTCGGCCGTGCGCAGCGTGCCGTTTACGGTGTCGTTGACGGTGCGGTCGATCTGATCCGTGGGCAGCCCTGGCAAGGTCGGCACCTGCACCGGCGGCAGGATCTGGCCGAAGGCCGACGCGGCGACGCCGAGCAACAGGCAGATTGATATGAGTCGCGCACGCTGCATGGCCGGTCCACTCATCCTCCGTAGACTATACGATACGCGCCGGTGCAATCTTCCCCGCCAGCCGGAAGAAAAAGACGGGACCAACCGTATATATGAGTCAAGTGGAGCAGGTGCGCCGTCAGATCGTCGAGCTGCTGCCGCGACTGCGCCGCTTCGCGCGCACCGTCGCCCGCAACGTGCACGACGCCGACGACCTGGTGCAGCTCGCAATCGAGCGCGCTCTGCTGAAGTACGACCAGTGGCAACCGGACCTGAAATTCGAAGGCTGGATGTTCGGCATCATGCGTAACGCGTGGATAGACGAAGTTCGCTCGCGCTCGCGGCGCGAGCGCATTTTCGCGCCCGAGGAAGCCGGCGTGGCCGTCGGTCACGACAGCAGCGAGAGCCAGGTGCGCCTGCTCGCCGTGCAACGCGCCGTCGCCGAATTGCCCGAAGAACAGCGCCTCGCGGTCGCCCTCGTGCTCGTCGAAGGCCTTTCCTACAAGGAAGCCGCAGACGTGCTGGAAGTACCGATCGGCACGCTGACGAGCCGCCTGGCGCGCGGCCGTGAAGCGCTGCAAGCCACGCTGAGCGATCGTCCTGGAGAGCGATCATGAAGTTCTCGCCGGAAACCCTGATGGCCTACGCCGACGGCGAGCTGGATGCCGAAACGCGGCGAGCGATCGAAGCGGAAATGGCGGTCGATCCACAGGTCGCGAAGGAAGTAGAGCGACATCGCTCGATGCGCGTCGAAGTCGGCGGTGCATTCGCCGGCGTGCTCGATGAGCCGGTGCCGGACAGATTGCTGCGAGCGGCGAAGAAAACCGCAGCGAAAGCCGAGCAACCGCGACGCCAATGGTCTTGGCCCGAATGGACATCGATCGCGGCCAGTCTGCTGCTCGGTGTCCTCGGCGGTCGCGCGCTGTTGCATCAGCCGGATCGCGGCAGCGGCCTCATCGTGGCGGGCGTAGATGGTCGCGTCATCGCCGGCGGAGCACTGGCGCAGGCGCTTTCCGAGCAGCTGAGCTCGGCGGACGGCAGCGGCGTCGACATCGGTCTGAGCTTCCATGCGAAATCCGGCGAGTACTGCCGGACCTTCGGCGCGCGCGGCGCGAATCCTGTCGTCGGTTTTGCGTGCCGGGACGCCGAGGTGTGGCGCATCGACATGCTTGCAACTGCGCCCCGTGCGGAATCCGGCGGCGACTATAGAATGGCGAGCACACAGTTGCCGGCGCCCATCGTTCAGGCCATCGCGGAACGGATGCAGGGCGAGGCACTCGATGCCGACGAAGAAGCCGTTGCACGCCAGCGCCGCTGGCGGGACTGACCGGACTGGCGGGAGCGCATGGAAAACGAACTCAGCGAAACAAGCGAGCCAACCGAGCCGCGCCGCCGCTTCCGCAAGCGCTGGATCCTCTGGGCAGTGCTCGCGATGTGGACCGGTGTCGGCGTGTGGAATACCACGAAGCCCATGCCGGCCGGGACCAATGTCAGCACGGCGCCCACTGTTGTGCCCGCCGCCGACGTGCAGTTCCTTTACGACCTGACCCACGCGCCGCCGCAGGGCGAGCTGTTGTACGAGCAGCGGATCTTCGACGAAGTGTTCCGCATCATCGACGAGGCTCAGTCGTTCATCGTCGCTGACTTCTTTCTGCTCAACGAGCACATGGGTGCGGCCGGCGCTGCGCATCGACCGCTCAGCCGCGAGCTGCTGAACCATCTCATCGCGCGCAAGCAGGCGATGCCGAGCCTGTCGGTGCTGCTGCTGACCGATCCGATTAACGACGTATACGGCGGCGCGCCTTCGCCGGAATTGGCCGAGCTGCGCAAGGCGGGCATCGACGTCGTCGTGACCGATCTCGATTCATTGCGCGACTCGAATCCGCTCTACTCGTCGATCTGGCGCACGCTGCTGCAATGGTGGGGCAATGCGCCGTCCGGCGGCAGCATGAGCAATCCCTTCGCGAACGATGACTCCAAGATCACGCTGCGCAGCTGGCTGGCGTTGCTGAACTTCAAGGCGAACCATCGCAAGCTGATTGCCGCGGATCGCGAGGACGGAACGCTCGCCGCACTCGTGACGTCGGCGAATCCACACGACGCGAGCAGCGCGCATTCGAACGTCGCGTTGCGCTTCACCGGCGGCCTCGCCCGCGACATCGTTGGCAGCGAGATGGCAGTCGCGCGTTTCTCGGGGTGGCGAGGGCAAATCTATGTCGCCGGCGCTGAAGCGGAGCCGAGCACCGACCAGCAAGGCGTCGCGCTGTCGTTCATCACGGAAGAAGCGATCCGCCGCCACCTGCTGAATGCCGTGAACGCCACTCGGAACGGCGACAGCATCAGCATCGCTACCTTTTATCTGTCGGACCGCAAAGTGCTCGACGCACTGCTGGACGCGGCAGAACGCAACGTCAATGTGCGACTCATCCTCGATCCGAATCGCGACGCGTTCGGTCGGCAGAAGGACGGCGTGCCGAATCGACCGGTGGCGAACGAGCTGGTCACGCAGAGTGGCGAGAGAATCCAGGTGCGCTGGTATCGAACGCACGGCGAGCAGTTTCACACCAAGCTCGCGCTGATCCGGCATGACCACCGCTTCATCGCGTCACTCGGCTCGGCGAACCTCACGCGCCGGAACGTCGGCAACTACAACCTGGAAGCAAACGTCACGCTGGAGACAGCGGAGGATTCGGCGCTGGCGCTCGAGATGCAGGGCTATTTCGATCGGATGTGGAACAACGACGGTCCGCCCGGAACCGAGTACACCGCGGTGTTCGGGGCGTATAGAGATGAGGACAACGGGAAGTACTGGCGCTATCGGCTGATGGAAGCGACGGGATTGAGCACCTGGTGAGTTGGTGCCCTGTAGGTCGGGCTTTAGCCCGACTCTGAACTCCGCACGGATTGTCGGGCTAAAGCCCGACCTACAGGTCTACAGCCAGCCCAAAGTTATAGATTCGTCCCTTCTTGTTTGGGCTTCGCGTCGCTGGCGATCGCCGAGGCAGTTTTCTGCGCTAGCTCGAGCACCACTTGCTGCGCGGAGGTTTCGAACGCCGCCGCGACTGCACTCATGCGGTTATCCGACGCCCTGCTCTGCGCCGTCGCTGCAAACGTCTGCACCAGCTGGCGATCGCTGACTCGGATCAATCGACCGACGATCGTCACGTGCGCTGTCGGGGCTTCGCTGTCGCTCGCGTGCTCCGCTTGGAAATCGCGCACACTGACGTCGAGCACATAGTCGCTGGACACGCGCGACTGCTCCGCAGTGACGCTGCGGAACAGCTGCTGGTCCTCGAACGATTCCACAATCAACGTCTGCACGACCTCGGTCGTGCGTCCGCCCCACTGGGCACCGCGGTAATAATCCAGCTCCCTACCCTTCAGCACCGCGATGCGCTCGGTATCCAGACCCGGAGCAAGGTCAGGGCGGCCGATCGACAAATCTGCTTCCGACCGCGCCACGCCGGCCGAGCCCGCTGGCGCCGACGCGAGAACGAAGTTGGTGCTCGCCGGCAGCTTGGTGTCCAACAGCGATCCGCAACCGCCGCAGGCGAGCATCGCAACGACCAGCACTGCCCTTCTCATTTCGGTATCTCCACTCCGCTCTCGGGCGGCTCATAGAGAATCTGCGACGGATTCTCGCGCAGGCTCCGCGACAGATCGCGGAACTCACGTGCTGCAGATCGCGTCTCGCGCACCAAACGCTCCAGCTCGAACAAGCCCTGTTCGCTGAAATGGCCGAGCTGCGCTTCGCTCTTCTGCGTGAAGCGGTCCATGCGCGCCGAAGCCTGCGACAGGTTTTCCGCCGTCTCGGTCAGCTTCGCGAGCGCCGTCTTGATTTCCGGACGCGCATCCTCGGAGATACCGCGCAGCTGCTGTGCCGCGCCGTCGATCTCCTTCACCGTCCCGCGCAACTCGTCGACCAGCTTCGTGATGTTCTGCGACGTCTGCGGCAGTCCTTGCGTGGCGGCGTGCAGGCTCCTCACCGTCTCGGCCAGGCCATTCAAGTTCTCGTCCGAAAACACGCGCCCGACGCGCGTGAGCAGCTCGTTGGCGCGGCCCATCAGCTCCGGCAGGCTCGACAGGAACACGTCGAAGTCCGACGCGATCGACGGGATGACCGGATAGCGCTCGCCCTTGGCCAGCGGCACTCTCTTGTCGATGTTCGGTACTTCTTTCAGGTTGATGAACAGCAGACCCGTGACGCCCTGGAGTCCGAGGCTGGCGCGAGTGGCCGCGCTGATCGGCGCCTCGCGATCGATCTCCGCGACGGCAACGATGCGACTGGCGTCCTTCCTGTCGATGGACAGACGCCGCACCCGGCCGACGTCGACACCGAGATAGCGCACCGGGCTGCCGCGATCCAGACCGCTGACGCTGCCGGTGAAGTAGATTTCGTACAGGTCGTAGTCGCGCTGGTCGTTCGCGTCCGTGTACCAGAGCACGAAGGCGACGCCCATCGCCAACACCAGCAGGATGAAAGCGCCGACGGCAACGTAGTTGGCTTCGCGCTCCATGCCGTTACCTGCCCGCACTCGATGGTGTGGGTGGACGCGCGCTCGCCACGGCCGCCCGCGCGCGCGGGCCGTGGAAGTACTCCTGAATCCATGGATGCGGGTTCTTCATGATGCCGTCGAGCGTATCGACCACGATTTTCCTGTCAATGAGCACGGCCACCCGGTTGCAGGTGGCGAGCAGTGTATCCAGATCGTGCGTGATCATCACGATCGTCAGCTTCAGGCCCCGGTGCAGGTAGGCCACGAGCTCGTCGAAGCTGGCGGCCGAGATCGGATCGAGCCCCGCCGTCGGCTCGTCGAGGAACAGCAGCGTCGGGTCCAGTGCGAGTGCCCGCGCGAGAGCGGCGCGCTTGATCATGCCGCCCGACAGCTGCGAGGGCAGCTTCGATGCGGCATCGGGCGACAGACCGACCATGCGCAGGCGCAGCTCCGTCAACGCGGCGAGCGTCGCCGGTGAGGCGTCGAAGTACTCCCGGATCGGCAACTGGATGTTCTGCGCGACCGTCAGCGAGCTGAACAGCGCACCGTGCTGGAACGTGACGCCGTAGCGGCGTTTGACTTCGAGCAGCTCTTCTTCGCTGGCGCCGCAGACGTTCCGACCTTCGACCAGCACCTGACCGGAAGCCGGCTTGTGCAGACCGAGCATCGTCCGCAGCAACACCGACTTGCCGGTGCCGGAGCCGCCGACGATACCGATCACCTCGCCGGTGCGTACGTCGAGGCTGACGCCGTCGTGCACCGTCTGCGCGCCGAAGCGGTTCACCACGTTGCGCACTGAGATGATCGGCTCCGGCTGGTTCATCAGAAATCCAGCTCGACGTACACGATCGCGAAGATCGCGTCCGCGAAGATCACCAGGAAGATCGATTCAACCACGGCAACCGTGGTCAGCCGGCCGAGCTCGCGCGAGGAATCGCGCACCTGCATGCCGCGATACGTGCCGACCAGCGCGATCAGAGCCGCGAAGACCGGCGCCTTGATGAGGCCCGCCCAGAAGGTCGTCGGCGCGAGCGCATCCTGCAGTCGCGGAATGAACTGCGTCAGCGAGATGTCGAGCAGAAGCGAGGACAGCAGCGCGCCGCCCGCCAGTCCCATCGCGTCGGCAACGATCGTCAGCAGCGGCAGCGCAATCAGCAGACCGATCAGCCGCGGCAGCACCAGCACTTCCCACGGATCGACGCCCATCGACTTGAGCGCATCGACCTCGTCGTTGAGCTGCATCACGCCGAGCTCGGCGGCGAACGCGCTGCCGGAGCGGCCGGCTACGATGATCGCAGTCAGCAGCACGCCCATTTCACGCAGCACCGCGATGGCTATGAGATCGACCGTGAAAATGTCTGCACCGAACTGGCGCAGCTGCTGGGCGCTGAGGTACGCGATGATGACGCTGATCAGGAACGCGATCAGCGAAACGATCGGAATCGCCTGAATGCCCGTTTCATATATATGGCGCGTGATGGATGCGAGCCGCAGGTGGCGCGGCCGCAGCGAGCGCACACCTGTGATGGCGATGCGGCCCAGGTAGCCGACCGCGTCGATGGCTTGGTGCCACTGCTGGACCGAAACGCGACCAAGCCAGCCGAGCGGGTTGCGCCAACCGGAGCGCCGCTCGATCTGCGCCCCGGTCTCGGCGAGCTGCTGCGAGGCGATCTCTTCGAGGAACGCGAACTGCGAGGGCGCCTCGCCCGCGAACTCCACCTGGCCGCCCGCGCCCTGCAGAGTTTGCAGATGCTCGCGCAGGAGCCATGCACCGGAGAGATCGAGCGCCTCCAGCGATCGAGCGTCGACGACGACCCGCCGCGCTCCTGCCGCCGATACCTGAGCCAGCGCTGCCTCGATCGCGACGATGTTCTCGATGCGCCACGCGCCGTTGAGGCGTACCGTCAGGGCGTCCCCGGTCCGTGCCTGTTCGAGCAGCTCGCGAGCCATCGCGCGGAGATTAGCATTCCGCCTTGCGCAGCGGCGCATGGCACACGTACTTTGTCGCCATGACCGAGCATCCGGATCTTTCCATCCTGCCGCAGCTGCTGATGCTGCTCGCTTCGTCGGTCCTGGTCGTGCTGCTGTTCCGCCGCCTGCGACTGCCGCCGATCCTCGGCTATCTGGCGGTCGGCATGCTGCTCGGTCCCTACGCGCTCAACTTCACCTCGGGCCGCAACGCGCCGATCCTCGCGGACCTCGGCGTCGTGTTCCTGGTATTCACGCTCGGGCTGGAATTCTCGTTGCCGCGCATGATCGCCATGCGTCGCGAGGCATTCCTGATCGGCGGCTTGCAAGTCGTGCTGACGACGGCGGCGTTCGCCACGATCCTCTGGGCGCTGCACGTGCCGGCGCTTACCGCGGTGATGATCGGCGGCGCGCTCGCGATGTCCTCGACCGCCATCGTGATCCGCCAGCTCGGCGAACAGGCCGAGCTCAATCGCACCCACAGCCGGATCGCGATCGGCATCCTGCTGTTCCAGGACCTGGCGTTCGTGCCGCTGCTCGCGCTCGAAAGCGCGCTCGCGGGCGGCACTCCCGAGGGCGGCATGTGGGAAGTCGTCGAGTCGATTTTGCAGGCGGCCATAGCGCTCGCGCTGGTGCTGACGTTCCTGCGCTGGCTCGTGCGTCCGTTGTTCCACGAGATCGGCCGGGCGCGCAGCACGGAGCTGTTCACGCTGGCGACGCTGATGGTCGCCGTCGGTGCGGCGTGGGCAACGCACGCAGTCGGTTTGTCGCTGGCTCTCGGTGGATTTCTGGCCGGCATGCTGCTGGCCGAAACGGAATACCGGCATCAGCTGGAGACGGTCATCCGACCGTTCCGCGATGTGTTGATCGGCCTGTTCTTCATCACGATCGGTACGCTGCTCGATCTGCAACTGCTGTTCCGCCAATTGTGGCTGGTGCTGCTGCTCGTGGTCGGCATGCAGCTCGCCAAGATGCTCATCGTGATGATCGTCGCGCGGCTCGAAACCGACAGCTCGCGCAAAGCGTTGCGGGCCGGCATCGTCATGGCGCAGGGCGGCGAGTTCGGCTTCGCGCTCCTCACCCTGGTGCTGGGCGACAAGCTCGCGGACTCCGCGGTCATCCAACCCTTGCTTGCCGCCACGGTCGTCAGCATGGTCCTGAGCCCGCTGCTGATCCGGCACAACGGCCGCCTGGCGGAGCTGATTTTCCCGCGCAAGACCTTGGCGCCGATTCCCAACCAGGACGACGTGGGCGGTCAGCGCGATCACGTGATCATCTGCGGCTTCGGCCGCGTCGGTCAGAATCTGGCGCGCGTGCTGGAGCGTCAGGGCTTCACGTACGTTGCGCTGGATTCGGATCCGCGCGCGGTCGAACTCGCGCGACGCGCCGGCGACGCCGTTATCTACGGCGACGGCACCGCAACCGAAATGTTGGAGGCAATCGGCCTGGAGCGCTGCCGCGTACTGGTGCTGACGTTCGCGGAAACGAATGCTTCGATGAAGATCGTCAAGGCCGTGCGCGAGCTGCGGCCGGAGCTGCCGATCCTGGTGCGCACGCAGGACGACTCGAAACTGGAAGAGCTGCAGCAGGCCGGCGCCACCGAGATCGTGCCCGAGACGCTCGAAGCGAGCCTGATGCTGGTGTCGCACGTACTATTGCTGCTCGACGTGCCGGTGTCGCGGGTCGTGAAGACCGTCGGTGACATTCGCAACAATCGTTACTCGATGCTGCGACGTCTGTTCCGTCGCGACGACTCGCGACTGGTCGGCGACGGCAACGCCGAGAACGAGGAGTTGCACACAGTCGTGCTGCCGCCGGGCGCTTACAGCGTCGGCAAGTCGCTCGCCGACCTGGAACTGGCTCGCGACGAAGTGACGATCACTGCGATTCGCCGCGATGGGATTCTGGGTCAGCAGCCCGAGGCTGCAACGGTGCTGCGCGAAGGCGACGTAGTGATCCTCGCCGGCACGCCGGAAGCGCTGGAGCACGGCGAAGCGCGCCTGTTGATGGGTTGAGCAGGAGGACGGGTGGAACAGTGGTTCGATAACTTCCTGGGTAATCCGCCGTGGCGCTGGCTGGAGGCTGGCGGCGTTGCGATCGCGATTTTGTTCGTGCTGCTGCTCCTGCGCCGCATGGCATACAAGCAGTACCAGCGGTTCGCTGCTACACCGGCAGATGAATTCCTGGAATTGCCGCTGCACGTCGCGAGCCGCACGACGGTCTCGTTCCTGACGATTGCGTCGCTGTTCCTCGGCCTGCTGACGCTGGACCTGCCGCCCAAGCTCGCGCGCGTCATGCTCACGATCTTCACCATCGCGAGCTGCTGGCAGATCGGCCTGTGGGCAACGACTGGTCTGGTCGAAGCACTCGCGCGCAAGCAACGCAAAACGCTGGCAGTGGACCGCGCTGCCGCCGGCTCACTCACCCTCATCGGCTTCATGGCGCGCCTGGTCATCTGGTCGCTCGTACTGCTGCTGACGCTCGACAACCTTGGCATCCAGATCAAGCCGCTACTCACCGGCCTCGGCATCGGCGGCATCGCGGTCGCGCTGGCGGCGCAGAACATTCTCGGCGACCTGTTCGCGTCGCTGTCGATCACGCTCGACCGGCCGTTCGTCCTCGGCGACTCGCTGCAGGTCGACAATTTCTCCGGCACGGTGGAGTACATCGGCATCAAGAGCACGCGTCTGCGCAGCCCCGACGGCGAGCAGATCATCATGCCGAACTCCAAGCTGCTCGCGAGCAACATCCGCAATCTCACACGGGCGACTGACAGGCGCGTGGTGTTCACAATCAGCGTCGGTCCGGAAACGCCGCTGGCGGAAGTGCGCAAGATTCCTGGCCTGATCCGCTCGCTGATCGAGGCCTATCCGGATGTACGCTTCGACCGCTCGCATTTCTCGAAGATCTCGGCGTCGTCGTTCGACTTCGAGGCGGTGTACTTCGTCAAGACGACCGACTACGCACGCCACATGGACATCCTGCAGGAGATCAACCTGAAGCTCATCGAAGCTTTCGAGAAGCAAGGCATCTCGTTTGCGTACCCGGTGCAGCGCTTGTATCTCGAACAGCAGCAGGCCGTGCAGTCGCAGCTCGTCGGCAACAAGTAATCGTCAATCCTGCGTTTCGCCGGACAACGGCGTTGCGCGCATCGACGGCCGCTGGGCGAACTCATCGAACCACCCGACCAGCCGCGGCCGTCGCTCGCGAAATCCCGGCAGCTCCCGAAATTCGAGCCACGCGAGGCAAGTGGCGAGCGCCACATGGCCGACGTGCACCGGCGCGTCGACATCGAGTTCGCGCTCCAACCAGTCGTAGCTCGTCGTGAGCTTCTGAACGTAGCCGTCTCTCAGCGGCGGATACCGCAGCGTTTCCGGACGGCGCACGGTCTCCCATCGAACCGCGATCCCCGCGTCAGCGAGTCCTTGCGCAACAGCCTGCAGGCGCAGTGCCTGCCAGCGCGCTTCGCCCTCCGACGGAATCAGCTTGCGACCCGGATGCAGCGTATCGAGATAAGCGCAGATCACGTCCGAGTCGAAGATTGGCGGCAAGCCACGCCGCAGCAGCACCGGCACTTTGCCGAGAGGGTTCTCGGCGAACACGTCCTCGTTACGCCGCGTCGGGCTGGTCTCGTGATGCACGACTTCGATCTGCGGCGCGAGGCCGACCTCGTGCGCAAACACGAGCGCCTTGCGCGCATACGGCGAGTGAGTCTGATACAGGAGTTTCATGGGCAGATGCTAGGAGATCCGCCCCGCCTGTTTCGCGGCAATCTCGTCTGTGAGCACGCACGATTATTGCGTGCTCTGCTTGCCTCAGGCGCGAGGGCCCTGCGGAAACTCGCGCAGCACGGGCACGAGGTATTTCTGGCACTCCTCTCGGCAATCGCCGAGGTGCTGCGGCGGTTTGGCGCCCGCCGACAGCAGCGCACGCAGGATGTCCGTCCGAGCGGTGGCCTCGTGCTCAACGCCGCGCCAGCCGACCACGAACATGTATTGAACGAGGGTCCAGCTCTCGCACTGTCCGTTCGGATTGGCGCCGCGACGGAGTGCGGCCCTGACGGCATAGACGTCGCTGGCAACGACCGCATTGCAAAGCACGGTATGACCGTATTCATCCACCGTTTCCGCAACCGAGCCGCGTGGTATGTACTCCTGCAGCATCCCCAGCATCTCGGGGCGCCGCGCCACTCGCTCCTCGACCTGCGCCCAGTCATTGCCGACGACTCTGCCTGCTTGCTCGACGAGACCCTTGCGCTGCACCTGGTCGAGCTCCGGTTGGGCAGCCTGCATCAGGTATGCGTCGACTTTCAGCCTGCGCAGGCCCTCCCACATGTATTGGTAGTCCTCCGAGGCGAGCAGCGGATCCAAGACCGCGTGCGCTTGCTCCGGCTTGCCGCGTGTGTTGATGAGGAAGTAGGCAAGCTCTCGAGCCTTGCATTCGTAGCAAACGGCCGATTCAAAGGTGAGCAGCGCTCGATACGCGCGTTCCAGGACGTCCAGCGACTGATTCCGGACCTGGCGCAGACTAGCAAATGCCCTCTCGCGCGCCGAGCCTGGAAATGCCGGGCTCTCCAGCACGGCGAGCAGCGTTCGCGTGGTCGCGGCATCGGACAGCAGTAATGCATCGATGCGCAGCTGTTCGATGAACAACCCCAGATCCTGCGGCTGCTCCTTCTCGATCTGCGCGAGCAGCGCCTGCGCGTCTTGCAGACGATTCTCGTCGATCGCGAGCGACGCCTGCAGGACCTTGATCGAGGTGAAGTCGGGCCGCTTGGCCAGCGCGCGGGTCATGAGCACCTGGGCTTTATCCTTCTGATCGAAGATCCAGCTCATGCGCGCGTACAAGAACCACACGCGGTCATCGTCGGGGTGCTGCGCTACGTAGTCATCGACGACCTGCTGATAGAGGTCGTAGCAGCGCGCGCTCAGCAGTGCGTCGGCCCGACGCAGCGCTGGCTCCTGGATGTCCGGCGTAGACTGCAGAGTTCGCCCATCGAACTTGATATCGGCGATCGGCTGTACGCCGGCACAGCGCTCTTCGAGAGTCGCGGCAGCGACCGGCTGCAGCAGGAGTGGCAAGAGAAACGGCGCGAGATACCGCCGCTTGCGCGACAACCTGGGCTCCATCTGCGTGAACGCTCCGTGATCTGCCAAGGCGCGCACCGTAGCCGGCAAAGCGTCCTGCAACCGAGAAGCAGGTCACACTCGATGAATTCTCGCGCGCGTCTAGTCCGCCGGCTTCTCGACCAGATACGCGATTCGCGACAGCCGCCGCTCCGACGTCAGCCGATGAACCGCCGCGAAAAATTTCTGCAGACCCTCGAAGCGCTCCTCACCTTCGATTCTGACCAGCGCGTCGCGATGGCGATGACGCGCCCGTTGCCAGCGGCCGGCCACTTCGGCCGCATTGACCGACACGTCCTGCTGCCGCAGCAGGTTGAAGCCTGCCGTGTCGATGAAGTGCTCGTTCACGCCCGGCGGCGTGAACACGAAAAGTCCGATCGAGCTGCGCAGCGCCAGGTCGTCGTTGGTCACCGGCCTCGTGATGACCACGGGGTCGGTGAAAACAGCGCGGCTGCCGGGGCGCAAGACGCGCTGCCATTCCTGGAACACACGCAGTCGATCGGGGAAATGGTTCATTGAATCGATGCAGATAAGCGCATCGAAAGCGTCGTTCGCGAACGGCAACGGCGCCGTGGCATCGGCGACCCGGAAGTCGAGCCGGTGGGACAGGTGCGAATCGAACACCGCTCGTGTCGCCTCTGCGACGCCGTTTTCGTTGCTATCTATACCGGTGACGTGACAGCCGGCGCGGTCGGCGAGGTACAGCGCCGGGCCGCCCGAGCCGCTGGCGACTTCCAGCACGTGGTGCTCGGGCCGCAGCTTCATCCAGGCCATGAAGCGGTCGTACTCCTCGACCGTCAGCCAGCTGTTCTGGCCGATGTCCTGGCCGAACGTCTCGCGACGAATCGTCGCGAGCACGTCCTCGGTGAAGTGCCCGTAAGTGCTATCGAACAGGTCGACGCGCTGGGTGAGCATGCTGCGTTCGTCCCGTGACTCAGCGCGGCTGCACGGCCGAAACGGTGCTTTGAGTCGTCCTCGTCCGACGCTTCGTGAACGGCACCAGCATCGGCACGCTGCGACGGTAGCTCTCGTACTCGGGGTGCGCCTCGACCAGATCGCGCTCTTCGAGCTGGATCGCGATCAGGATGTACGCGGTCGTGGCGATCGCGAACACCAGGTGCGTGACCGTCATGGTCGGCGTCGCCCAGAAGGCGAAGAACCAGCCGACGTACAGCGGATGACGCACGTAGCGATAGAACAGCGGCGTGCCGAACTTGAGCTGCGTGTAAGGCTTGCCGAGGAGCTGCAGCCACACCTGGCGCAGCCCGAACAGGTCGAAATGGTTGATGAGGAAGGTCGAGATCAGCACCAGCAGCCAGCCGAACGCGAAAGCCGCGTACAGGACAGCCTGACCGAGCGGCGACGCGACGGCCCAGACCGCGCCGCCCAGGGGCTGCCAGTACGCGAACATGAGG
>Ga0068863_100000672_pt1 | contig 34522 bp, 22 predicted proteins | sample KBSSwiS62_FD_66596 | JGI IMG/M metagenome (GOLD analysis project Ga0068863, IMG submission 66596) | Switchgrass rhizosphere microbial communities from Kellogg Biological Station, Michigan, USA - KBS Switchgrass S6-2 | ecosystem: Host-associated > Plants > Roots > Rhizosphere > Soil ... | reverse complement strand
GCCGGCGCCTGCGCGAAGCTGAGTTGAATGCGATCGTTCATCCCCGATCGCTCGATGCTCAGACCCGCCTTGTACGTGTGGTTGCCGTTGATCTTCGTGACGTTATCCGCCCATAGGAACACGAAGTCGTTCCACGCCCCCGGGTACGCGGCGTTGTTGATTGAGGTGAAGCCGGTCATCGACACGTTGGGGATCTTGTCCGGATCGAGCTTGGTTCCCGGAAAGAGGTATGGGTAGTTGATGCCAACCGAGCTTTGCGTCGGATACAAGAAGGCCGTCGTTCCTCCGGGGCAATAGTCGCAATTACGCTGCCCGAAATACTTCGAAGGGCTCGTCGACCCCCACGAGAACGAGAACTCGTTGATGAGCGACGACGAGAGCGTGCTGGTCATCGTCGCGGCCAGGGTGCGTCCCGGGTAATCCCAAATTGTCGAGTACACGCCCATCGGCTCCGGGTCGTTCCAGAAATTCGGCGCCCAGGTGTGACGGACCGCGACGCGATGATTCGAGCTCGGCACCCAATCAATCTTGATGCTGTCCTTGCGCTGATTATTGAAGACCGACGGGTTGCCGATCCAGTTGAACGCCCCCTGCTGGAAACCCGGAGTCGGCTGCGGGTACGCATTCAACAGCGCCTGCCCCTGCGGGCTGATCATCCCGCGCGGGATGATGTTTCCCTGAAACGGCTGGCCGGTCACCGGATTGCGGATCACGCGACCGGGCAGCAGCGCGCTGAAGTCGCCGTTGCGCATCGCAGCCGTCGGCACAGTGGCCATCTGTTCCTCGACTGTGCGATCGCGCTGCCACTCCTCTCCCCAGAAGAAGAAGAGACGTTGCTTGTCCTGGTTGAAGCCGCCTGGAATATAGAGCGGGCCTCCGAGCGTGAAACCCCAGGCGTTGTACTTGTGGGGTGACTTCTCGAGGCCCGCGTTCTGCCGTGTCCACGTGTTGGCGTCGAGTGCGTCGTTCTGGTGGCTCCAGAACATGTTGCCACGGAAGCTCTGCGTGCCGCTCTTGGTGACCAGCCGCAGTTGTCCCGCTGACGAACGCCCATACTCCGCCTGGTAATTCGTCGTGAGCACCTGGACTTCCGCGACGGTGTCGAAGTTCTGTGCGCCCATCATGAAGCCGCCAGCAGCGCGGACGCGAATGGACGGTGCGCCATCGATCGTCGTCATGAACTCGTCGGCGCGTCCGCCGTTGATCGAGGTCACACCGGTCGCGAATGTGCCAACACCCGTCGGCACCGATCCGCCCATGTTGCCGCCGACGACTCCAGGCGCGAGCTGCGCGACCTGGGACGCCCGGCGCCCGCTGAGCGGCGTCTCCGCGATCTGCTCTGCGCTCAGCGTGCGGCCGATGACTGACGTGTCCACCAGCGTCGTTGCCGCCTCGACCTGAATCGTCTCCGTTAATGCGCCGACCTCGAGCGACACGTCGACCCTGATGTTGAGCCCGGCGTTCACCTGGACGTTCGACTTGGTGATCGGCTTGAAGCCCGACAGCATGGCCGTAATCCGGTACTCACCCACCGGCACGTTGGGAAAGGTATACAGACCGGCTTCATTGGTCACCGTCTGGCGTTCGATGCGAGTACCGACGTTCACGAGAACGACGTCGACGCCGGGAAGAACCGCTCCCGTCGTGTCCTGTACCACTCCGGAGATCTGTGCCGAATCGAACTGTGCATACGCAGACGTCGCACAAAGCACGATCGCGCACATGGCGACAACAGAGCGCCAATTCATAGCTCCTCCAGTCATCAGGGACCACAGAAACGCGGACTGATATATCTCTGGCGGGGCTTTAATAGCAGCAGGCGTGGCCGGCGTCAAGCCGGTGGTTGACGATCGCGGGGGCTTCCACCTTCGCCGAAGAGTACGGCGGACAGGAAAGCCCCCGCTCCATCAGGTAAGCGCGGATTTGAGCGCGGCGAGCACGCGCGCGTCTCGGAACGGCACCCGGCGCAGCCGGACCCCCGTCGCGTCGAAGATCGCGTTGCCGATGGCAGCGAGCGTAGGCTTGCACATCGTCTCTCCTGCTCCGTAGTGCGGAAGATCGGCACGATTCGGATTGGGATCGCCGTTGATCAGTACGACGTCGATCGTTTCGGGCGTATCCGCGTGCGTCAGCGTCGGAGACGTGACCCAATCGACGCTCGTCACCTTCTCGGTGTCGAACCGCACCTCTTCGTGAAGCGCTCGACTCAACCCGTAGAGCGTGCCCGCCTCGATAGTCCGGCGCAGCGCTTCGGGATTTACGACGAGGCCGCAGTCGTGGGCACACACGATCCGCTTGACCCACACGTGGCCCGTGCGTCGATTGACTTCGACTTCGGCAATCTGGGCGACGATCGTCTGATTTCGAAAGGCATAGGCGATCCCGCGACCCGTGAGGATCTCACCGCTGCTCACCTTTTTCGGCGACGGACGCGTGTCCCATTTGAACTTCTCCGCCGCCGCCTTGATCACCGCGATCGAGCGCGCACGCTTGAAGCCGCTGTCGTCTCCGTTGCCTCCTGCGATCATCTTCAACCGGAACTCGACCGGGTCGGCGTTTGCAGCCGCCGCCATTTCGTCGATGAACGACTCCGACGCGAATGTCGACTGCGGCCCGTTTGGATCCCGCAGGTTGCCCGTGCGAATCGGCGTCTCCCACACCAGCGGCAAACCCACGACGTGGGTCGTCATCCGGCGGTTGGGGATCTCGTACATCTCATTCGGAGCGGCCGAACTTCCCCTGGCTGGCGTCCCCCGGCGCGACCCCATCAACTGTGAGATCAGGACCGTATCGTGCTCGTTGTACCCGAGATGGTTGAAGTCGGCAGCGCGCGCATCGTAATCGAAGGCCACCAGGTTCCCTTGCGCGTCGAGTCCGCCACGCACTTTCACCGCGAATGCCGGACCTTTCGTGTCCCAGGCCGTCTCCTCATTTCTCATCCACTGAATGCGAACCGGCCGGCCAATCTCCTTTGCCAGAAACGCAGCCTCGAACCCGGCATCGTCTGCGGCCGTGCGGCCGTACGCCTGCGGCCCTTCCATCCAGACGACACGCACGCGGTCGCGCGGCATCTTCAGGAACTCGGCTACGCCGTCGCGCAATCCATACGACTTCATGTCGTTGGAATAAATCGTCAACTGGTCGTTGGAGGGATCCGCCATCGCGTGCGCCGGGCCGATCGAGGTGTGCCCCTGAAAAGGAATCTCGTAGTCGGCTTCGAGGACCTTCGCGGCGCCTTTGAGCGCCGCATCGGGATTGCCGACAATGGTCGGCGGCGTGCTGGAGGTGGTCATGGCGCCGCGCATGTAGGTGAAGAGATCGTCCGAGGTCGGAAACGGCGTCGTGGCTGGCTTCTGCCAATTCACTTTGAGCTGCCGCGCCGCCTGGATCGCCTGCTCCTCGCGCTCGCAGATCACCGCGACGTAGTTCCCCCGGCTGACGACCCTCAGAAATCCAGGGACGTTCCTGATCGATGACTCGTCGATGCTCACGAGCTTCGCGCCTGCAACCGGTGGCTTCACGTTGCGCGCGTGAACCATGCCCGGTACCTTGGCATCGACAGCCCACTTGAGAGAGCCATCGACCTTCGCCGGGATGTCGTAACGCTGTGGAGACGTACCGACGATCTTGAACTGGCGCACGTCCTTCAGCTTTGCCGTGCCGGTCGTCTCGTTGATGTTGTTGCCGGTCAGCGTGACGTTGAAACGTTTACCGCCGATCAGTTCACCATAGGTCACCTTCTTCGACGGATCTTGCGCGACCGACACGACGCCTTCGCTCACGACGAGTTGAGTGACCGGCACACCGAGACGAGCCGACGCCATGTCGAGCAGGACGCGGCGGGCCTCGGCCGCAACGCGACGCATTGGGTAGCCGTCCGTCTGGAGCGCGTCCGAGCCGCCCGAGCCGCCCTGGTCCACCGTCACGTCGGTGGTTCCCATGACGCAACTCGTCTTGTCATACGGCATGTCGAGCTCGTCGGACATGATTTGCCGAAACGCCGTTCCGGTTCCCTGACCGAGGTCGGTCTTGCCGACGAAGAACGTGGCGGTGTTGTCCTGCCGAATCACAATCCAGGAGTCGAGTTTCCTGAAGTCGACGTCGGGATACGGACCGGCGCCTTGAGCCGCAAGCGGAATCTCGGTCGCCACGCCCGCGACGCTGAAGCCGACAACGAGGAACCCGGACGTCTTGATGAAGTCTCGTCGGGTCGTCATGCGATCACCTCATTGCCCGACTCGTTGTGGGCGGATGCAATCGTTTTCGATGCGCGCTTGATCGCCGCCTGAATGCGGTAATAGGTCATGCAACGGCACAGCGTGGCGGCCATGCCCTGGCGGATCTGCGCGTCGGTCGGAGTCGGGTTCTTGTCGAGCAGCGCTTTCGCTGTCATGAGCTGACCGTTCTGGCAGAAGCCGCACGCCGGAACCTGCTCGTCGATCCAGGCTTGCTGGAGAGGATGCAGCTTGCCATCCCGCGATAACCCCTCGAGCGTGGTCACCTCCGCGCCCTGCACGGTGGACACGGCTCGTATACACGACCGCACAGCCTCGCCCTTGATGATCACGGTGCACGCCCCGCACTGACCAAGCCCACAGCCGAACCGAGGCCCGTGCAGATCGAGGTCGTTTCGCAGGACGTATAAGAGGGGTGTGGCGGGGTCGACGTCGACCGTGTGCGACTTCCCATTCACCCTCAAGCTGATGCTGGCCATGGCCTCTTGTCTCCATCTCCGGCGCGCAGCGCGCGGCCATTCATTGTTACATCAAACTCTATTGAGGAACTTACGGCACACCTTCTGCGAATTATGTGCTGGTTTTCCGCGTGCGCTCATGCGGCGGCCTCGAGCCGAAGGCCGCAAGGAACGCGTCAAGCTCGTTACGATGCTTTGATAAAGACGGTCGAGCCGATGGCGCTTGTTCTCTGCCAGGCGGGTGTCGGCAGTGTCGGGTCGCAGGAGGCCCGCAGTGAGGGACGCGTAGAAGCGCTCGAAGAGCTTGAGAAAGAGGAGATAGATTGCAGGCGCCCGTGGTCCAGGCACCAACCGCAACAGTTCTTTTCTGGCGCGAGGTTCACCGGTATTTGGCGCACACAAGCATACTCGGCGTCAAGACGAAGCGACCACACGAGACGGCGTTGACGAACTGCGCAAGTTGGAAAAGAAGGTCACCGGCGGCTTTGGGAACTGCCGATGGAGAACGGAGCAACGGCGAGGGCAGACACTCGATATCGACAAAACCGAGATTCCGCAGCCTCGTCTCGAGATATCGCCGGCTCAAGAGGAGCAGGTGTTCCGGATTGAAAAAGCTGATGTTTGCTTGCGTGGCCCGCTGACGCTGAGATTTGAGAAAGTCTCTGATCAATTGACTCGCGCGCAGCAAGTGAAACTTGTTAGGTACGCGAATGACAAGTGCGCCACGGGGTGCCATCAGTTTCGGCAGCGTCGACCACATCTCGGCGATCTCCGGCTCGTAATAGAGCACATCACTCAGAACCACGACGTCGTACGTGATTCCGTTCTCATAGACCGCGCGCGCATCTCCCGTGATCGTTGGAATGCCAAAGTGCTCTGCGGCGTACTTCGTAGCCGACTCAGAAAGGTCGTTAACGACGAGGGCGAGGTCCGGCCGTCGTGTGCGCACCTGGTGCATCAGATGCCCCTTGGCGCCACCAATGTCTAGCACCCGGCCGCGGAGGGGGGCGATACGTTCGATTCGTCCGACGAGTTGATCGAAGATCGCGCGCCTGGCCTGGAGAAAATATTCCTCGTCCTTGTAAGCGCTTTCAAAGTGTTGCATCAAGACGGCCGGATCGGGTCGGACGTTGGTCCACGCGAGGCCGCACGCACCGCACTCGACCAGGCGCACCAGGGTGCTGTAGTAGACGAACTGTCCCAATGAACGTTTCGGTTGCCCCCCGCAGTCGGGACACCGGCCCACAGTTACAGCCTTGACGCGTCGAAACTCGTGCCGGATCGCATAGTCGACCCACAGTTCAGGTACGTCAAAGCCGACGTTGTGTCGCAGTACGGCGAGAGCGGACGCGCGATCGTTCGACATCAGGCGCTTAGAGTAGAACGCCCGCGTTTACAGGTAAGTGGGCAATGGCCCGTTGCAAGCCTTCTGGTTCTGACGCTGTCGTGACCGGCATATTCCGGTCTTCGACGAGACGAGCAAATGCACGAATTTCGAAATTCCAAACACGGTTTTGTGACGGTGGTGAACACGGCAGATTCCGGTCTTCGACGAAGCGAGCAATGGCTCGAAATTCGAAATTCCAAACACGGTTTTGCGACGATGGCGCAGCTACTTCGACGGAAAACTGTCCCGGGTCTTGCGTCTCAATGAGCCGCCAGAGCGCGATCGCGCGACGCTTGCGCGCGTGGGGTAAGGCGCATTCCTTCCACCTGCGCGCGTCGCACAAGCTTCAGTGTTTCACGAAGTTGCTCTGCGGGCGACAGCCTCCGGTGGTTGTACCGCCACGCATATTCAGCGAGATAGAGATCGAGATGGTGTCGGCGGATGCCGCCCTTGGCTTTGAGCCGACGCTGCAGGTAGGACCAGAAGCTTTCGATCTGCCCGAACCTGGCCGTTCCCGCGCTCGCGGATTGCGCGAGGCGATACAGCCGCCCCGCATAGACCACTCCCGTGTAGCGCTCTGCACCGGGCCACATGATTTCTGATCGGTCACTCTTTCGATCGCGCAACACGCGCGCGATCTTCGCGCTGTCCCCATCGGAAATCATTTGCGCCCACGCGAGTCCGTGGAAGATACGCAATCCAAGCACCGCCGAACGCGGCCGGCCGCTGGTCGCCCCGCTGCTCGCGTGCACCGATTCGTCGCGGTCTGACGTCTCGTTATCGGAACCGGCAGCGATCGGCATCGAGCGTCCCATCTGACGCCTGAGGACGGTCAGCGCGCGCAACACACGTTTGCGATCGAGGCGAGTCTCGTGGGCGATTTGCGCGCTCGATGATCCGCGAAGGAACCATTGCAGCACCGCACGCCATTGGCGCAGCGTCAGCCGCAGTGGAAGCCGACCAGGCGTCCAGTCAAAGCGGCAACGGGCACAGCGACGGCGGCCGCCCTTCAGGATCCAGGACTTGCGGCTGCCGCAGCGGGGACACTGGATGCGTGAGGCAGACACTACGCGTGGCACTGAGGTGTGTGGAATGGGACTATCCCACGCCACGATGACGAACGAGGCTGGTGCGCATTGCGGGCCGAATGGCACATCCGTTGAATCCTCATCAATAGGCGCGCTTCAAGCCTAACGCTCCCCACCGAAACGCCGGCGGACGCAGGGGCGCCGCCGGCGAATCACTCAGAGCTTGGGACTTCTTCGGCGATCTGGAGAAGACAGGAAACGTGTGCCTTGCAATGGAGGACGTTCGCCTTGCGTAGTAAATGGACTCGTTGGATCGACATTGCCGTTCGCGTATCGGTTCTTGTTTTTGCGCCGTATGTTCTTGGCGTCTCTGGCCTGACGGCAGTTCCATCGAGCTCCTCCGGATCGCACGCTGAAAACACCCTGCTCGCGACTGCGCGCGCATTCACGATTCCCTCCACTCTGCTCGCAGCGCAGGGTGGCGACACCGGCATCGTCCGGTTGTCCCCAGAGGACACGTACCTCAATCTCGATCCCACGAATTACGCCCAGCAACCGACCGTACGCGTCTACACGTGGCCGAATCATCGGCCGGCTAACGCGGCGATCCTGAAATTCGATCTCTCGTCGATTCCTCGCGATGCCATCGTCCAGCGCGCCACGCTTCGGCTCTCGCTTACGGATGCCGATCCGACGGCGGATACAACCTACACCATCAGCGTTCACAAGATCCTGCGAAAGAACGTGGTGGTCGCAGCGGCCAACGGTTTCACCAGCGACGGCAGCACCGTGTGGACCCCCTCGACGTGCTGCTTCAAGGACATTCCCCTTGGACAAGCCGATCTCGCGTCGCCTGAAGACGTGAGAGCGATCGACAAGACCCTGGGGTTCAAATCGTGGACGGTAACGGAGATGGTTCGCGAGTGGCTCACATCTCCCTCGACCAACCAGGGCATCATGCTCAATGCCGACGCGAGCAACTCAATCGATCGCTACCGTTATTTCGCCAGCATGGAGCATCCGAACGCCAGCCTGCGGCCGTACCTTGAAATCGCATTCGCAGCTACCGACGCGACGCCCCCTTCCGTCGCCGTGACGTCGCCAGTTGCCGGAACAACTCTCTCCGACACTGTTTCGATCTCGGCCGATGCGATCGATCCAGGTGGCGTCGCCGGTGTTCGGTTTCAATTGAACGGCACGCCATTCGGCCCCGAGCTCACTGCGGCACCCTACACCACGACGCTCGACACGACCACGTTCTCAGACGGGACGCTGGTATTGACAGCGGTGGCCAGGGACTGGGCTGGCAACCTGGCGACGTCACCTGGCGTGAGCGTCACGCTCAGAAACGGCCTCCTGTATCTCCCGCCGGACGACACATTTCTCAATATCAATCGCAACAACTATAGCAATGAGCCGATCCTGGCGACCTATACCTGGCCGAACAACAAGATCGCCAATGCGATCCTGATGAAGTTCGATCTCTCGACTCTTCCGAACGGCGCCTTGCTACAGGAGGCAACCCTCCATCTTGCGCTGGTGGAGAGTGACCCGGCACCGGAGCCGACCTATACCGTGACCGCGCACAAGGTGGTGGGCCGGAACCCAATCATTGCGGCCGCCAACGGGTACACGTTCGACGGTGTGACAGCTTGGACGGCGAGTGCGTGCTGTTTCGAGGGGACACCGCTCGCACAGGGCAACATCTCCGGCGCCTACGCTCAGCGCGCGGTCGACAAGGTGCCCGGCCGAAAGATATGGACGATCACCCGGATGGTGGAGGAATGGCTCGCCAATCCGGCGTCGAACTTCGGCCTGCTGCTCAACTCCGACGCTACCAAGCTCGCTGACCATTGGCGCTACTTCGCCAGCATGCAACATCCCGATCCGAATCTGCGTCCCTACCTGCGCTTGCGATTCGTGCCGCCAACCGCTGTGGACACGACTCCTCCAACGATTTCGATAACGACGCCAACTGCAGGGACGAGCGTCTCTGGTGCGATCACGCTCAACGCCTCGGCCAGCGACAACGTCGGTGTCTCGAGCGTCCAATTCCAAATGGATGGCGTGGATGTCGGCGTGCAGGCCACTACCGCTCCCTACTCGACCACGTTGAACACAGCAGCCACGGCGAACGGAAGTCACACGCTGAGGGCGGTTGCTCGTGATGAAGCCGGAAACAGCCAAACGTCGTCTGCGGTGACGATCAACGTCGCGAATGACGTTACGCCGCCTTCGGTCTCGATCACGGCTCCTGGCAACGGTGCGAGTGTCGTGGGCACGATCAACGTCAACGCAACGGCCAGCGACAACGTCGGTGTGGCGAGCGTTCAGTTCCAGGTCGACGGGGCGAACTTCGGTGCACCAGACACGGCGGCCCCGTATTCAGTCCCGTGGACGACAACGACAGCAACTAGTGGAAGTCACACCATAACCGCGGTCGCCCGTGACGCGGCGGGAAACAGCCGGACGTCGATGGCCGTGACGGTGAATGTTGCGAATGATGTCACTCCTCCATCGGTGTCAATCACCACACCTGCCAACGGCGTCACCGTGTCGAACACGATTACCATCAGTGCTTCTGCGAGCGACAACCTCGGAGTGGCAAGCGTTCAGATCCAAATCGATGGCGCCAATTTCGGTGCACCTAACACGGTGGCTCCGTATTCGACCTCGTGGAACACAACGACAGTGACGAATGGAAGTCACACCATAACCGCGGTCGCCCGTGACGCGGCGGGAAACAGCCGGACGTCGGCCGCGGCGGCCGTCACGGTCTCCAACTCGGTTGCGGCGCCATCTTCTCCAAGCACGGGGATCGCTACGCTGTATCCCGGAGACGTGGGCATCGAAAAAGACTCACGCGTCGTCTTCGTGGAGCGGTTCGACGAATCGACTCTCGCGACCTTGTTTGGAAGATGGAGCGACGTCCTCAACGGCTCGGTTATGTCGTTCAGCGCCGACACTCCCGCGGGAAGCCCTTTGCGCACCTCATTGAACATCTCGTCGTCCAGTTCGAGCGTCGGGGGCCATCTCTACAAGCAACTCAGCCCGGGTGTCATCGACACCCTGTACGTGCGCTACTACATCAAGTTCCCGTCCACAGGGAGTTACTCACACAATGGAATCTGGATGGGCGGCTACAACCCTGCGCTGTCGTGGCCAAATCCTCAGGCTGGCGTCAAACCGACAGGCAGCGATCGCTTCTCGGCCGCGTCCGAACAGAGTTCCTCCACGCTCAGATTCGACCATTACGACTACTGGATGGGGATGCACCAGTCGCAGGATGGCAATTACTGGGGCAATGTGCTGCTGAACAGCCCCACCGCACTCGGCGCCGCTGGACAATGGATGTGCGTCGAGCACATGGTCAAGCTGAATAACCCAGTCACGGCGTCGAATGGTGAGCATGCCATTTGGCTGAACGGCGTTAAGATCAGCCATCTCGGTCAGGGATTCCCGAACGGCACCTGGTCCGGTGGCAACTTTATTCAGAGTTCCTCCGGGTCGCCGTTTCCGGGATTCCAATGGCGAAACGACCCGAGCCTGAACCTCAATTACATTTGGCTCCAGCACTACGCGCCAAACGGTTCGAGCAGTCCGCAGGATATGAAATTCGCCCATGTTGTCGCCGCGACGAGCTATATCGGATGCCTCACTGGCTCCGTCTTCGGTTCGTCGCCTCTTTCTGACAACGCGGTACCGGCGGTGTCGGTGAGCTCTCCGATCAGTGGTGCCACTGTGTCCGGCACAGTGGTGGTCAGCGCCACGGCGAGTGACAACGTGGGTGTAGTTGGGGTGCAGTTCAAACTGGACGGCGTCAATCTCGGAGCCGAGGACACGACATCACCGTTCTCCGTCTCCTGGAACACGACCTCGACCGCCAACGGCTCGCACGTGCTGACGGCAGTGGCTCGGGACGCGGCCGGAAACACCAATACTTCCGCTTCCGTGTCGGTGGCGGTGTCGAACGTGATAGCGGCGGCGGTGGGTGGGTGGCCCAACGAACCTGCAGGCTTCACGACGCTGACGGACTGGGCGCTCGATCAGTCGCCGCCGACATCGGGTGACGTGTCGATCCCTGGAAGCAACGGCTGGAAGATCAACTACAACGTTGAGCCTGGGAGCAGGCTCGGGGGGTGGGTGACACTGGCGTCCGACTCGTCGGCGCCGTTCTCCCCGTCCAACGTGTACGACTTCGTCTACCCAGCAGGGATGCCCGAAGGCTCGGCGCCGTCCACTGTGTATTACACCGGCTTCAGCAAGAGCGAGGTCTACGCCGGCTTCTGGTGGAAGCCGTCGTCTCCCTTCGATACCGGTCCGGCCGGCAACAAGCTCGCATTCCTCTTCAATGGCGGTGGGGGGTCTGGCGGGCAGCAGTTCATTATTCTGAAGCCCGATGGGTTGCTCCACGTGCTGCCCGAATACGTTGGCGATGTGCGCTGGCGCACTCCCAACGTGAATGCGACGCGAGTCACCCTCGGGGTGTGGCACCGGGTCGAGTGGTATAGCAACGTTGCGACGGGTGTGTTGAAGTGGTGGCTTGATGGCGTTCTGCAGGGCAGCTACACCGACGTCGTCAACACTCACCCGTTCGACATGTTCCAGTTCAGCCCGACCTTCGGCGGCTGCTGCAGTGCACGGAAGGCGGAAACCGATCACTACTGGTTCGATCATGCGCACATTAGCGCGCGATAGACTCGGTTCGGTCCATCGAAACACGGTGCGCCTTCGATGGATGGCTCTCGCGGTCGCCTGCTCCTTCGTTTCGGCCTTCGGTTGTGCGTCGAATTATCTGGGCCCGTCCCCCGTGCGGGGTCCGTTGAACTGGGAAAACGAACCCGCCGGCTTCACGACGCTGACGGAATGGGCGTTCGATCAGGCGCCGCCGACATCGGGTGACGTGTCGATCCCTGGAAGCAACGGCTGGAAGATCAACTACAACGTTGAGCCTGGGAGCAGGCTCGGGGGCTGGGTGACACTGGCGTCCGACTCGTCCGCGCCCGTGTCTCGGTCCAGCGTGTACGACTTCGTCTATCCACAGGGCATGGTCGAAGGCACTGCACCAGGGACCGTTTACTACCCGTTCTCACCGCCAGAGAGAGCACTGTACGCGGGCTTTTATTGGAAGCCGTCAAACCCGTTTGATACCGGCACCGCCGGCAACAAGATCGCGTTCATCTTCAACGGCGGTGGTGGGGCTGGCGGGCAGCAGTTCATTATTCTGAAGCCGGACGGTCTGCTCCACGTGCTGCCCGAATACGTTGGCGACGTGCGCTGGCGCAGTCCCAACGTGAATGCGACGCGAGTCACACTCGGGGTGTGGCACCGGATCGAGTGGTATAGCAACCTCGATACCGGCGTCAACAAGTGGTGGCTGGACGGCCTGTTGCAGGGCAGCTACACCGACGTCGTCAACGCCTACCCGTTCGACATGTTCCAGTTTTCGGCGACGTTCGGCGGCTGCTGCAGCGCGCGGAAGGCGGAAACCGATCACTACTGGTTCGATCACGTGCGCGTAAGCGCACCCGGGGTTCTCGCGCCGTCGCGAATCACGCGGGTGGGCGGAGGGTAACCGCCATCGATGGTCGCTCAGTCATGAGACTTCAGCCTTTGATCGAGCAAATCGTTCGACCGACTCACACATCCGCTGGCCAACAGATTTTGGATCAAGGCAGTCTTCGAAATATTTCACGGCTGCGCGGGACATCTCTGATCGCTGTCGATCTTTGGTGAGATAGTTCTCCAGTACATCGGGAATAAATTCATACTGGACATCGCTTGCGACAGATTGCGCCGTCGTGGTTTGTACATCCAAGGAAAGGAAATGTGTCCCCTCCACCAGCGGAACTGGCCAAACAGTTTTTGGCGGTTGGTCGAGGACCGTGCACGCGCCCAGCGCTAAAACGTCAGACATTCGCCAGGGAACACAATGGTGCATTCCGAGCCGAAGAATAGTCAGTTTGGAGCGAGCCGTGATCTCCCAAAGCTTTCGTCGCGGAATTGGTTCGGTCGTGAAAGGAATACTTGCCTGCCGTAAACGACTACTCATTTCTTTGATGTCGCCTCCAACCAAATACGCAAGGAGGTACTTCTCCGCTCTTACCTTCGCGACTGCCTCTAGTAGTCTCAAACAATGCTCATTGCCTTCAACTTCGTTTTTGCCACCCCAAACCCTCACAATAAAGGAGATATCAAATTCCTGTCTCTGCCCGCGCAGCGGTCGTAACATTGCAAGGTTTTCGAGGAGAAGAGGATTACAGTTGAAAAAGGGAATGACATTGTCTGCATAGTGGATTGTTGGCCAATAGTTCGTCTTCAGGTACACGTCACTTCTTAACGCTAGCTCTTGGCTGTTGATGTCTCCAGAGTCGTGGCTATCGACGCACATCCGAACCTTCTTACCGTCTTCCAAGGAGAAGCAATATTCTCCAACCAATGATGCAACCGGTCTTTTGTCGCCACCAACACACTTCGCGACTTTGGTCACGACGGAGGTGCTTATAGGTGCAAAAGGTCCAAGAACGCGATGCAATCGATATGAATCGCGGATACTGGCGAGTTGCCTCAAGATTGAGGTAGCGAGAGGAGAAGAGCTGTACTGAACATTAGTACCGTACTGCGCTAAGTAAATCTCGATGCTTTCGCGATAATACCTCTGGTACCAGTCGTGCCAGTAATCAAATGGAAAGACAGTAGCCTCCACTGACTTAATAAAATGTCGGCGAGTTGCCACTTTATCCATTTCGAGATTTGACAGAGAATGCGGCTTATGGTCGCAACAGAGTGCATAAGGCCGCAGACATGTCGTTCACGTCAGTGACCCAGGCGTGTTGTCGCCCGTCGTAACGCCTCCAACTGTTGTTCGGGCATTCAGGCCGTGGCGAGGCGACGTGCCCTCATGCCGGTTCGAGTCGGCGAGCAGTTCACGAGCGAGGCGCGTGACGCAGGTATCCAGTGCGGCGTAACAGCGCCGCACATCTGCTATTTCGCCGGCATAGGGATCGCCGATCTCGAGTGACGGGCTTTCGCTGGCATCGCGAAAGGCACCCAACAAGATGGTCTTCTTCGCGGCCGCTGGAGCCAGGGCGATGATCGTCGCCTCGTTCACGAAGTCCATGGCGATTACGAGATCGGCTCGTTGTACGAGCGCAGGTGTGAGACGTTGAGCCTGATGGGAACGCAGATCTATTCCCAGCTCTTGCGCGGCGACGATTGCTCTCGCATCTGCCGGCCTGCCTACGCTGGCGGAAGTGCCCGCAGAGAACACCTCCAGGGCCGAAGGCGCCAATCGTGTCACGCGCATGCGCAGTAGCGCGGCCGCCATAGGACTTCGGATGATGTTGCCATGGCATACGACCAGAATGGATCTGACCCCGGACGGCAGATTATTGCTGCGATCGCGATGCAGGCGCAGTATGCGCTTCAATTGTCGGATGAGATAAATGCGGCCGCTTTGCGCGGGGAGTGCTCGCCCGACGCGCAATCGATCGATCACAGAGCGCGGAAGCAGTCGGCGTACGAGCCCAAGCGCCGTGTCCCTGACAATCGGTGCCACCGCTTTGGTGAGCTCCGATAAAGCCGGACCGGGGTCCTGCAGCGACCAGAGCGCGCTGCGAATGCCGGGACGGAAATCGACCATGAATTTCGCGATCTCCAACCATTTCGAGCAGCGCCGATACTCGTTCGCTGATGGCTCGCGAAAGACGCCGCGGAGCCGCGATACGTCACCCGCAAGCCAACGCCACTTCATGCCGACCTTATAGGTGTTTGCCGTCCGTGGGCGTTGACCGCGTCTGACTTGCCACTCGTAAAACGGGAAGTCCACGCCTGCCTGCACCGCCAGGGAAATGGACCCCCAGTATCGGCCATTCACTTCCATCAGCGTCGCACGGCCGCGGCGCCGGTCCAACTTGAATTCCACCATCGCAACGCCTTCCCACCCGATTGCCTGAAGCAGGGATAACGCATGCCTGGACAAGACCGGGTCGATCGGCTCTGCGAGTGCCCTCACGCTGACGCCGCCGGTGGCGGGCAGTTCCGCCAAGCGCCGGTGCTGAAACATCGCGACGGCGTCTCCCTGCTGCACGAGCACGCCGATTCCAACTCCCTCACCCGTCGCGAACTCTTGAATGAGATTCCGGACGCCAAACTGTGGCTCCGCGGCCAAGGCATGCCGCAATTCATCGAGCGTCTGGAAATATCGCACTTTAAACGCGCTCGCTACGGCCTTGTCCTTGGGTTTGGCGACGAGCGGGAAATGCAATGTGTGGCTGATTGCTTCGAGAGCGGCCGGGCTCGAGATTTCGTAACCCCGGGGCACCGAAAGACCGCAGCGGCGCGCGGTGTCTAGAGTGAGATTCTTATCCAGCACACGCCTTATCACAGTCGGTGCGGGACAGGCCAGACGGACCAACGGAACCAGGGCGTCGTAGTGATCGGCAATTAATCCGAGCGCGGTGTCGCTGACGGGCATCAGCAAGTCGAACCGACGCTCCTCGAGAAGGGCGATGACCGCCTGCAGGCTCGCGGTCGGCGCCTCGCGGTAGCTGGGGAGGAGAAAAGATTCGTGGATCATGCGCGAGGCACGGCCCGCGTTGTCTGACGCGAACGCAGCGATGCTCACCGGAATTCCGTGCCGATGAAGCGAGCGCGCAATGGCAACCGCTATGCGGGGTTCAGCGCCGAGGATCAGGACGGGATCGGGCATAGGCTTCATCGCGCGATGGCTGTCACATTCGCATTGCGTCGATGGTGCGCGGCGGTCAGCGTGCGCGACCGGTGACAACACGCTAGCGACGGGCTCTCATCTCCCTCAGCTGCCCGCGCGCCGCTCGGAGCATCTTTACGACTTGCCGGCGCGCACGTCCCGTAAGGAAAAACGCGGCCGACTCCAGTTCCACCACCCGCGCGCCGAACCCGGCCTTGAATCGGCGCAGTCCTTCGCTGTGTGCGCCGCCGAGATTGAACCGCAAGATGCCCTCGGCCTTCAGTATCTCTGCGATCTTTCGCACGAGAAGATGTGACGAGCCAAGCTCCATCCCCTTCGCCGAGCTGCCTGCGGAGTGATAGTAGGCACCCTGTTTCGCTTTCAATACCAGAATGGACGACAGCACCTCGGATTCAGAATCAAGCACGGCCTGGAACAGCGTACCCGCACCGGCCTTGACGAGCTGCGCCGCCTGGAGGAACTCCTCTCCATTACTGTTTACCTGTTCACCGAGAGCTGTGCGTCGCGCGAGCGAGGCTCTCATGAGTTCCGCGTGAATCTCACAGCGTGCTTCGGCGCGGGTTGCGTGGATGGTGATGCTGGCGCGTTCCGCCTTCGCAATGTTCCTTCTGTGGTTTGTCGCTAGTGCATTGCCGGAGTGACGATCGAGATCGAGCACGAATTCGACCCGGGGGCGTCGCCAAAGGACGTGACCCAGATCAGGAATGGTCGACGGTGAAGAGCCGAACGTGTGCACTTCGAGCTCACTCACATGAATGCGTCGACAGAAGTCGGCCACGGCGGCCCAGAAGGAGCCGGTTTCCTGGCGCACGTCGGGTGCCGAATGAATGATGATCCGCCGCGTCAATGCCCCCTCGTTGAGGAACGCCGCGCACGCGACGTAACACTGCGAACTCTCTTCGAGCTCCAGGAGCAAAGGCTGCACGCCTTTGTCACGATGACTCTCGATGAAAGGCGCTGTACAAAATGGGTTCTCCGGATAACGGTCCGCCAATCTCTCCCAATCGGTCACGAGCGGCGCGTCCGACACTCTGAATGACATCGCTACGCAATCGCCTCTGCTTGAACGGTCTTCTCGAGCATCTGCGCATCGATGCAGAACTTGGTTGCCCAATTTAAGTACTCGAATCGACCATACTCGCCGTCGATTGGCACGGAGCCTTTCACCGCCCCAACCGCTTCCTCGGGGCCGCGCGTCTTGATCGTTCGTCGCACGAATCGATTCGTGCGCAATGCCGCATCGAGGAAGCTGGCGTCCCCCGTATCCTGGAACAACATCAGCCAGCAGTGTGCGACTTGGGCCGACCCCGTCAGGCACACCCACGGTGCAGCGGACGTCCAGTTGGAAAAGAGGCGGCCGGGGAGCCGACCATCTGGTTCGAGCGCGCTCAGCAATCCGCTGCCCGTGCGCTTGGCAGCCTCGAGCAGGCTGCGGTCACGAGTGAAGCGATAGGCTTCCAACACGCCACGCAGGAAGTATCCGAGGGTATGCGTAAGGGGTCGGCTGGAATCCGAGAGGCAGCACTGCTCGACCCACCCGTTGGGGTGCTGCTTCGTCAGGGCCCAGCGGACATTCGCAAGCGCAGCCTCGCCGTAACCGCGATTCGTGACGAGCCGGGCGGCCTCGATCAGCCCCCACGCGGCGTGCGTCTCGTATGCCTTTTCGCCCGGCATGGCGAACGGAGTAGGATGTCGGCGCCAGCACCCGTCGCTGTCGAGTGTCTGTACCAACCAATCGGCCGCTTGACACATGCTGGGCGCATAGTCGTCGAACTCCCGTACGCCCGCTGCGAGCCCGAGAAGTATTTGGCCCGTGTTGAAAGTTACGGGTACGACCGGTGTTGAACCGATGATCCCTCCCTGAAAGCTGCCGTCGCGAAACTGGATGCTCGCCAGCCAATCCGTCATCCGTCGGGCGCGGTTCCTTGCGGTGACATCTCCAGTCCGGCGCCAGTAGTTAATCAGGGTGGGAACGATGTAGCCCGTCGTCTCGGGATACGACGAGCCCCAGCCCGTCAGGAGACTGAAATGACGGGCAACGCCGCCGTCCCGGGTTGGGGAGCAATCTTGCGCGAGCCCAAGCCATCGGACGCCGAGTTCGATCACTGTGTCGACCCCCGGATCGTTGTCCGGTACGCCGCAGCGATCCGAGGCTTTCTCACGCCTTGCCGGCTTCGGCAGCGCGAAGACCTCTTTGATCCGCTTGATGTGGTGCACCACGGCCTCTATGATGGTCTCTGAGTCGCGTGTCAGACTTGTATCTGTCAAGCACTCGTCCGACGCGCGTCCAGTCGTCGTAGCACACGAGGTGCCAAAATCCGCTACCAGCGTTGGCGACCCGACCATAATGCCGAGGTCGCGTTCGATACATTCAGAGCGCGGCTAACATGGTGACCGGTCAGTAGGGTGAACCGATGGCTGTGTCACCAGGGGTGTGATCGGTAGGCGCCTCATGATGCCCGTCCCAACCCGAGTCACTGTCGTGACGGGATGAGTCGCGCGAGTTCAATCCGCTCGCGAATCGGGCACGTTGTAGAGGCCAGCGAAGAGGCGTTGCTCAGGTCCGGACCGTAACGCGAACCGTCCGTGCGCACTGCTCGGCGAGCTCGGCCGCAAGCTGCCCCGTCAGTCTCCTGGCATCGTACCGTCGGAACGACGCCGGATCGTTGCGCAACGATCGGTATGCCCCGTCCCTGAGCAATTCGGCAAGGTATTCCTTCAATCCGGCCACGTCGTTCTGAGAGAAACACTTGCCGCCGTCGGTCTCCTGTATCAAGTCAGCAGTGGCGCCGGCGTCCGCCAGCGCTAGCAGTTTCGTACCCGACCCGAGATAGTCGAAAATCTTGGCCGGCAGCATCAAGGTGTTCTTCGGTGGCGCCAGCACCAGAAGCAAGTGCGAGCGACGCATGATCGGAACCACTTCGGCATAAGGCACGCGGTCGACGACCTCCACGGCCGGTGCAATGCCGTGTCGTCGTGCGACAGTCTCTGTGTCCACCTCACCGATAGTGCGGCAGTTGCCGACCAGCTTGACGCGGAAGTCATCGAGACACGCCCTCCCCTCGTTGACGAGGGCACCAAGCGCCTCGAACAGCGGCTCGGGCGTCCGGTCCAGGTAGAGCGAACCTGCGTAAGCGATTGTCAACGGTCCGTACTTGTCCACGTCCTCGGACCCGGCGAGTCGCGCCGTGTCGATGCCATTGGGCAGACACGAGAACTTCTCGGCCGGCAGATGCGGGTAACGGGCTATCATCGACTGGCGTATCCGCTCGGTGGTGGTCAGCACCTTGTCTGCATGGTCCATCACCCGAGCTTCCATCCACGCCCCGAGTCGATCCGACAGCCGCGATTGCTCTTGACGAGGGGCATCCCGCAGCATTTCGAGCCATGGATCCCTGAAGTCGGCAATCCATACCACTCGCGTGAACATCTTTGCGACCAGTCCGATGAAATGCACGGAGTGCGGAGGGGCCGACGTCAGGATGTAGCCGATGCGGTGTCGCCGTATCAGACGGATGGCAGGAATCGCGGTATACACCGCCCAGTTCTTGTGTTCGTCCGGCAGCAGAACCAACAGCGACGTCACGTAACGCTTCAATCGTTGTGCAAGGCTTTCGCGACGAGCAGACCGAACAGGCACACTGACCGGCGCGCTCGACGAAGGCCGATTCATCCTCAGGCTCTGTACCTTGCGCTTGATCCACATGTAAGCGTCGAGGATCCCTGATAATTCACGCGTCCTGGTAATCGAAATGCCATCGAGCCCGACCAGCCGGGAGTGATCGGTGCCTTCCTTGTCATCACGGTCAGCGTCCTTGACGGTAAGCACGTACGGTCGCCAGCCGAACTCAGGCAGGAAGCGCGCAAATCTGCTGATACGCAGGCCGCCTACCGCCGCGCTCGGCGGAAAGTGATAGGCGGCCAACAGGATTCGAGAGTGCTCCATCTCGTCCGACACCTGCCTGACCGCTACTTCGTTGCGTTTATCCGGCAACATGATTCTCCTTCTTCACGCACGCGCCGAACGGCTGCGCCGGAACGGCTCCAGGCTTTCGCACCCTGAAAGTGTCCATCACGTCCTGGAGCGCCGCGGAATTGAAGAGGATGTTGTACGCGACATAGGTGGCGCTTCCGGCGAGCGAGCAGACGATCAGGCGAGCCAGCGGTTCGATCGTGCCGAGATAGGAGTTGAGCGTCACCACCACAGCGACCATAACAAGCGAGCCTGCCAACGGGTGCCGGAGACCACTCAGGTATCGGGCGAATCCCATCTCGACGACCCGGGTTGTTAAGAACATGCCGAACGCGAACAGGAACGGGCGAGTCACAAGCCACGCGACTGCCACTCCATTGATGCCGCCGCGGCGCGCGCCGATATAGAAGGAGACGGGGAGCACGATCGTAGCAACCAGTGTGTTGATCAAGACCATTCGCGCCCGTCCCCTGGCCATCATGGCTGGTGTGTTAATTATCTCGATGGCACGGAAACAGGACGCGATGCATAACAGCTTCAATGGGACCACAACCGGCAGCCATCTGGCGCCGAGAAGTACGATAACGGCGCTGTCAGCCACGAGAACCAAGCCGATGAACACCGGAAACGTAACGAGCGCGACGAAATGGACAAGCTTCAGATAGTGCCGCTGGAGCCGAGCCGTATCGTTCTGCACCGATGAAAACGAGGGGAACGCGACCTCGTTCAGGATCGCGACGAACTTGTCGAGTGGCAGGGTCGAATACTGGAACGCGAGACTGTAGTAACCGAGCTGCACCGAGCCAAGTAGTTTGCCCACGATCAGGACATCCGCGCTGGACGACAAATACCAAAGGAACCGCCCGGCGGCCACCTCGGCTCCGAACTGCATGAACAGCCCGATGTTGTTCGTAGAAAAGGAACGCCTGAACACTGGCGGTCGGTAGACGCAATAGAGCACAGTGGTCACAAACCGCAAGGTCAGAGAACCGGCCACGAGGCTCCACACGCCATACCCGGCCCACGCGAGCACGAGCGTCAAGATCCCTCCCACCACGTTTCCTATCACGTCGGCGGACGCTTTCTCCTTGAATGCCATCTCACGCTGAAGCAGCGCGGCGGATGGAACACCGACAGCATTGATCAGGAACATGATGGAGAGGACTCTCGTGATAGACGAGAGCCGTGGCTCATTGAAGTACGCCGCCCCTGCAGGCGCAAGTAGAACGAGTAACGCGAACAGCCCCACATTAACCGCGATGATGAGCCAGCGCAGATCCGAGAGCTGATCACCGCTCAGGGTGGATTTCTGTACGATCGCGGCGCCCAAACCAATTTCGTTGAACAGAAAGAGGATGCCAGTGATCAGCAGCGCCATCCCCATCAGACCGTAGTCCGCGGGCGTGAGAAGACGGATCACGATGATCGTGATGATCCATGTGATGATCTGTCCCAATGCTTTGGTCGCCGTCAACCAGAGCGCTCCGCTGACCACGCGGTCCCGCAGCGAAGAGCCACTCATGCCATCAAACGATAGAGACGCCTGAGCGATCTCTCCGGTCGTGGTAACTTCATCAGCATCGATCATGGGACCAATCCTGGATCTCGTCGCTGGCGCCCGGCCAAACTTCATGAAGCTCGCACCAGTTGTCCGCGGGCTGGGCGCCCACACTGGCATCACGCCGCGCATCGTTCACACGGGACAGCATTACGACCCGTCGATGACGGACGTCTTCTTTCGCGATCTGGGGATTCCCGCGCCGGAAGTACACCTGGACGTCGGCTCTGGCAGCCACGCCGCGCAAACCGCCCGGATCCTCGAACGCTACGAATCGCACCTGATGCAGCGGCGGCCATCTGGCACCGTAGTGTTCGGCGATGTGAACAGTACCGTCGCCTGCGCGCTCGCTGCGGTAAAGCTTGGTGTTCCCGTGGCGCACGTCGAGGCGGGCCTCCGAAGCTTCGACCGCACCATGCCTGAAGAGATCAACCGGCTGCTCACCGACGCCGTGGCCGATCTGCTCCTGGTGTCGGAGCCTAGCGGCGTGACGAACTTGCAGCGCGAAGGTGTGGATGACTCGAAGATCCGCCTGGTCGGCAATGTGATGATCGACAGCCTCGTCTCCCAACTGCCGGTCGCGAGGGAGCGCCGCACCGCGGCGGCTCTTGGTCTTGACGGCCGGCGATACGGGTTCGTGACGCTGCACCGGCCCTCGAACGTCGACGAGGCCGGCACTCTCGGCATGCTCCTGCAGCTGCTGCACGAACTGGCGCAGAAACTGACGCTGGTATTCGCAGTGCATCCGCGCACGGCTGCGGCCGCCCAACGGATGGGGATCGAGTCGCTCGTGGCGCCAGGACAGCACGACGTGATCTGCGTCGGCCCGCAGTCCTACATCGATACCTTGTCGCTTATGTCGGGAGCGACCGTCGTCCTCACCGATTCGGGTGGCCTCCAGGAGGAAAGCTCGGTGCTTCGTGTCCCGTGTTTGACACTGCGGGAGAACACGGAGCGTCCCATCACCATCAGGCTCGGAACGAGCCGACTGGTCGGCAACGATCCCGCACGCATCCGTTCGGCCTTTGCCGACGTGCTCGAGGGTCGATGGGGTGCCGGCCAGCCGATCCCGCTGTGGGACGGCAAAGCCGGTGATCGCGTTGCCGCCGAGCTTGCCGCGTGGATCTATCAGCACGACACCACACGCGCCTTCTGATTGCCGTCTGAGGTTCGAACCCTTCAACGGGCTGTTGGCAGGCGATCCCGTCCACCTCGAAACGACGACGAAATGCCCTCAATACTTTCTGTCCGCGCCTGCTTGGCAAAGAGCATGTGCATCCAATTGCTCCTCGATCGAGCGAAACGGCTGGTTGCGCGCCGTGCGATCAAGCCAAGTTTTGTCAACACTTTCTGGTTCAGCGTCCGTTCAGGAGGGGCGATCAAGGAACGCCCGCAATGGATGCATGGCTCTTCCTGGAAATACGTCCCGTAAGGATTCCCCGCCAGGTCCAACAGCACCTTCGAGAGCGGGTTCGTGGTTTCAGCGGTCTTGCCGACGAACGTGGTCGACTTGACCACACAGTGCTGGAAGAGGCAGCGTAGACGATGCTCGTCGAAGCTGTTGACGTGGCCCCAAGGGGGGTTCTTCCCGCCACACGAGTGGCATGTCGTGCGCCCGACACGGAGATCCTGTTTGTACGGAACGCCAATCAAGAGTTCTCCTTTGCAAACGCGCTCGAGCTCGCGGCAGACGGTCGGCAGTATCGTGTGCGGGATGTGCTCGAGCACCTCGGCGCAGAAAACGAACTCGATCGACTCGTCAGCGAAGCCGAGGTGAGCCGCGTTGCCCTGTACACAGACAACTCTTGGATGAGTGATGGCGGGCTTTCGCAGATCGAGCGCGATAACTTCATCGAAACGCTCGGCGAGAAGGAGCGAGAAGTGGCCATCTCTGGCTCCAATGTCGAGCGCCCTCCGACCTCTCATCGGTGTGAGACTCAAAAGATCTGACGTTCGCTTCCGCTCGTTGGGAGAAGCTCTATATTCGGAAAAGCCCATGTTCCCCTCGTGAGGCTTCGATGAAGCTCGTCCGATTCGCGGTCACGTTGTAGGAAGCGGACGAAGAGGCGTTCATGTGACCAATCCTCGATCTCGTCGCAGTGTAACGAACGCCGCCATGGGATGGCCGCTGTCGTCGGGGCCGATCCGCCGCAACAGTGCCTTCGAGAAGAACGCTTCGAGCGGCGACAGCGGGATCCGCAGGGGACCGAGTCGATCAAGGAAAGCCTCGAGACGGATGCTACCTTCCCCCCACAGTGTCAGGTCGATCACGTCGCAGGCGCCAGGCTGCTGCAGTCGCGCGCCGAGCGTCTGACGGTCGTAATGTCGCTCGAAGAACAGACGTTCGTTGGCAAGAGGCCTCCGTTCGTACACCGGGCCGTCCACGAAGGTTTCTCGATACTGGCGATCGTACGGAACGGTAACCACAATCGTGCCGCCCGGACGTACGACTCGAATCAGCTCGCGCATCGCCTTCGAATCACCATCGTCCGGAATGTGCTCGAGCACGGATACGGAAAAGGCAGCATCGAACGAACAATCGGCGTACTCGAGCGCGCGGCCGTCTTGGACTTCAGAGCGGACACGCCCCGGGCCGACGCCGTCGAGGCTCTGCGCGACGGCGTACCGGCGGCTGGACTCGATCGCCTCTGGCAGGATGTCGGTGGCAACGACCTCGTATCCACGGCGATACGCCAGCATCGCCGCAAGGTCCTTCGGGCTGCCAAGATCGAGCACGCGCGCACCGGGTGGCAAAGTCAACTGCCGCCAAACGTAGCCGAATTCCGCACTGCGCCAGTAGCTCACCGGGAGCGCGAGACGTTTCAAGCCGAGAACCGGCTCCTTGCGAAGCGTGCGAAGTCCCACGCCGACGCCGGCCGCCCAGACATCGAGCGGGCTGCCGCGTTCGCGCGGTAGTACGTGAGGATGCATCTGTTTCACGCGATCCTTCTCTAGCTCGCGCGTATCCATGTGTGACGTGCCGCACACTCCGTCGTCAACAGCCTCAGCGGCCCGCACCACGCACGCCGGCAGTCCACGCCTCAAACGCGGCTGCGGAGATACCGGCTGGCACATTCAGTCGAGGCAGCGCCCAGAGATCAGCGGGACGGTCACCAAATCGATCGTCGAGCGTCAACGCGGCACGATATCCCGCTGCGCGGACTGCATCGCGGACCCGCTGGTCCCACATGCCATACGGAAACGCGAAACAGTCGGGCCAGACGCCGGTGGCGCGATGAAGGACACGTCGGCCGTCGACAAGTTCCCTCTCGAGATCCGGCGTATCAAGCGTTGTGAGACAGCGATGGGTGGCAGAGTGCATGCCAATATCCAGCCCGCGGCCGGCATGTGCACGAATCGTGGCCCAATTCGCAGGCCGGTAGGTCCTCGGGATTTTGAATGACGATGCCGCATGACAGTCGGACAGGATCGCCGCCTGATCGCCGCGCAGATGGTTCAACCAAGTGTGACGTCTGCGCGGCGTGATTGAGTTCACGACGTCGGCCTGATCCCACCAGAATCCGTCCAGTCGTCCCGGAGCGTCGGCGACGACGAATACTGTGGCTGAAACCCCGAGCGCGTCGAGCACGGGTGCGGCGTGTTCGAACACTCCGGTGTATCCATCGTCAAATGTGATCGCCGCGACGTGCCGAAGCGTGGCTCCAGTTTCAACCCGACGAATGAACTCGACGAGCGGGACGACGTCGTAATGCGCCACGAGCCAGTGCAACTGCTGTGCGAATCGATCTCGAGGCATGTGGAGCGCGGAATCGCCTTCTCCCGCCTCTGTGGACGTGACGACATTGTGGTAGCACAGAATCAGTCCACCATCCTGGCGCCTTCTGTGTCGCGCGGTCACACCGAGCAGCCGAAGGCCGCCGTAATACAACTCCGTCCCGATGCGTGCAGCGCGCGTGCGGAACGCCTCCATCATGAACAAACCGATTCCGACTCGGTTGGGATCTGACGTTTGTATTGCTGTGTGTCGATCACACGAAATCGCGAGCTGTTTCCAAACGACGGCCGGCGCCGCTGGGCTTTCTCATGCGCGCCCCCCCGCACGAAGCCGAATGAAAAGCGGCGTCAGATCAACGTACGGATCATCGCGGTAGACGAACAAGATCCATATGGCCGCATACACCGCCAGCATCGCTATGCCGGCCAGCGCCAACCCCATGAGGTTCTGAACGTCCATGCCCACCTTGAACCAAATCAGCAAGACGAGCGGCGGAACCGCCCCCAGCGCTGCCCGTGGCACGACGTAGCGGAGAAACCGCAGCACGCCAACGCCAAGCTCACGACACGCGACAATCAGAACGTAGATCGCAAACACGACATTGGGGATTGCGGTACCTACGGCGACTCCGACAAGTCCCCACGGACGCGCCAGGATCACGCTGAGCACCACGTTCGCGATCCCCGCCGCCAGGAACGCAAACGTCACTGCCTTCGGCTTGCCGAGCCCCATCATCAATGGCTGCGCAACTCCCCGCACCGGCAAGAAGAACAGGCTGGAGACCGTCAGGATCTGCAGCACCGCGCCGGATGGTTCTTCGAATTCCGGTCCGATCCACCAGGCAATTAATCGCGGACCCAGCACGATGAGGAACAAACCGGCGGCGAGGCTCAACGACAACGACACTTTCGACCATTTCAAAAAGATTTCGGTGAGGTCGGCGCGGCGCCTTTCGGCGTTGAGCTTGGTAGCCATCGGCGCGACAACCGCCCCGATGGCCACCATGAAATCCATCAAATAAATGACGAGGCCATTCGCGACCGCGTAGAACGGAATGGCCCCGACGCCGAGGACGGCGCCGATCACCAGCGCATCGGTTTCGAAGCTGAGCCGAGCTCCGGTACTCAGTACCAGGACGTAGATGCTGAATGAAAGAATCTGTCGCACCATTGCCCAGTCGAAATCCGTGAGCCGGACATGCACGTCGGTGTACCTGCGACGAATGAGCATCAGCGACACGCAGAAATCGAAGACCAGGCACGCCAGCTGTACCGCCGCCAGCAGCACCAGCGACGCATTGATCGTGAGCAGCCCCACGGTGAGACCAAGCCGAAGGATCACGGCGCCGATCCGAACGATGTTGCGCGTTACGAAATCGTGGTGTGAGAACAGAATTCCCTCGGGGAGCAGCCCAAGAAACCCTGAGGAGACTTGCAGCACCATCACCGCGCACGCAAAACGCGCCTCCGTTCTCAGGTCCGCTGGGATGTCGTAAAGACTGGTGAGCAGGGCGGTCAATATGCCGCCGATGATCAGCGAGACGATCCCCATCGCGAGGTAGAGCCCGATGCAGCTGCCGATCACCCGGTTCATCGCCCGAGTGTCCTTGACGGCCACATGCTCGGCCAGGTACCGCACACACGCCATCGGGACGCCGAGCGCCAACAGCGTCATGTACCCCGTCATCGCCGTAATCAGCGTCCACGTGCCATACCCTTCGTGTCCGAGCTTGTGGATGATGAACGGCGTGAGGACGTAGGCCGCCGCAATCGTGACGACCGTTACCGCCCAGTTACTTCCGATGTTCCGCAGCATGGAATCCTCGACGTCGACGACGGCGGCCGCATACCTCGAACGAGCTCGAGGCCGAACTGTTCTGGTGACGCGTACCAGGGCGAGATTGCGATACGGTGTAAATCGAACGGATCGTCGCCCTGCAGGGTGACACCGCCGTAGCAGGAGCAACAGCAGCGGAAGCCCGCCGCTTTCACCAGCTCGCGGTTCGAGTCCGCCATGTGCTGGGAGCCGCCGTAGGGGTACGCAAACAGGTCGATCCGCCCTTCCAGCCGCTCTTCTAACTCGAGCCGACCGCCCACGATCTCCTTGAGTGCGACTGGTCCGGTGATGCTGCCGAGATCGGCATGGGTTCGCGTATGGCTGCCGATCTCGAAACCGCGTCTGCGAAGTTCGCGCACCTGATCCCACGTCATCCACGACCGGGTGCCGTGCGCATCCCACCAGGGCACGACATTGCTGCCGATCCATTGAGTGACGACAAAGAACGTCGCGGGCAAAGCCAACTTTTCGAGGACGGGTACGGCGTTGTCGAAGTTGTCACGATACCCATCGTCGAACGTAATCGCGAGGTGACGGTTGAGCGGCTCGCCACGCTCCAGCTTTGCGACAAACTCTCCCAACGGGATCACCTTGAAGTGTCGCTGGAAGAACTCGCAGTACTGCTGGAAGGTCCGCCGGTCGATAGATAGTCCATACACGTCGCGGTCTTCGTGCACCCGATGGAACGCGACGACGACACCGGTACGTCCCAGCAGAAGAGCATCCAGGCCCGACGCGAACATCAGACGACCGAGAACGTTTTTTAAAGGCTGCATCATTCCGACATCAGCAAGGGCCGATGATCTGGCGATGGATTCGCATTGGCTCTCACGCGACTAAACATCGAAAGCGACGCGGTGCGCTCGCCGCGTCACGGTGGCCCACGGCGGACGACGACGTTGTCGACATGCAGGTGCTGGGCCTGTGACACGCCATCGCTGACACTGAAACTGAGTTGCAGCGCATTCATTTGGAGGATGGCGCTCTGCCGGAACGCAATGCCCGACCATCGTCCGCGCTCTGTGCCATCAATCCGGAAGGCCTGTTCGCCGTCAGCACGGCCCGGAGTGTTGAGGCGGACCCAGAACTCGATGCGGTGCCACTCACCCAGGCTGAGCGTCAGAGGCGGTGTGTAGCGCTCCGTGCCATCGCCGAATCGACCCCAACAAGTGACGCCATCCGGCTCTCGCGCCATCTCGGGATAGTAGGTGTAGAAGCGCGTGCCGGCGCCGGACGCCGGCTCGGAAATGAGCATCGCGACAAAGAAATCAGAACCGCTCGGGCAGATCCCGGCGCGGCCGAACGCGGACCATTGGTCGTCGCTGCGCGATCCGTAGAGCCCAAGGAGCTTGGTTCCGCCGCTCCAGTTTTCCGGGAAGCGGACGTCGACGCTTGCATACAAGGAGTCGCCACCCGGTCTGATGAAGTGCGTCATCCACCCGCCATCACGACCGGGCTGATACGTCACGGCGAGATAGCGCGTCCCGGACCGCGCAGACGAATCAGTCACGATACGGTGACGTGCGGGATCCACCCCGTCCTCCCATGCCGCGAGGGAGTCCGACTCGAAGTCGTCGCTGAACAGAGCCCCAGCTGCACTTGGTGACCGAACCTCGCCAGGAGCGTTCGGCGACGAGCCACACGCCGCGAGGATAGAAACGAGAGCAGCGATGCTCATACGTCGGCCTTGAAACACGCCGCGAGGTGAGCTGGTGCGCATTCACACCCGGCGTACATCGAAGATTTCCGGAGCGGCGGACAGTCGTGACAACGCCTCATCGGTCGCGCCAAGTGCCTGTTCGTACAAGTTTGCGTATCGAGCAACCATCCTGGTCAAGCTGTAGTGAGCCCGCGCACGGCCTGCTGCTCGTTGACCCAGCGTCTTCGCACGCGCCGGCTCTGCGAGGAGCTCGTCCACTGCAGCAGCGAGTGCGTGCGCATTTCCCGGCTGAACCAGCACACCGGCCTGACCGCCATCGAGGGCCACGCCGACTTCGCCGACCTCTGTCGCAACAATCGGGCGCGCGGCGAACATCGCTTCGATGAGGGCCATCGGCAAACCCTCTGACAGCGATGGAAGCGCAAAGATGTCTGCGGCCGCCAGAATCGCCGGGATGTCCGAGCGGAGCCCGAGCAGGTGCACGCGATCTGTCAGGTGGAAATCAGCGGCGCGCGATCGCAGCGCGTCTTCAATCCCGCCACGCCCGGCGATTGCAACATGAAGCCGTGGATACTTCGAGGCGACGAGCGCGAGCGCGTCGACAAGATGCTGATGCCCTTTAACCGGGTAGAGGTTGCCCACGGCAACGATCAGACGATCGTCCGCTCGAAGGCCAAGCTCGTCGCGCAGTGTAACGCGTTCAACGGCAACGTAGCGAACGCCGTTTGGAACCATCTGGATCCGTGACCTCTTCACACGGAGGTCGTCACTGATCGCCTGGGCAAGGGGACTCGAGACCGCGACCGTGGCCGCGCTCAAAGCGACCGCGGCTCGCAACGCCAGGCGTCGGCGGAGCCGCGATGCGTAGTAGCGACCGCCGTGCATGGTGATGACGTGAGGAATGCCCGCGCGCCACGCGGCCCAGCCACCGTATACCGCCATCGAAAACTCGTGACTGTGCGCCACATCGATCCGGTGTTTACGGAAGGCATCTGTCAGTGCGCGAGCGCACTGCGGAGAAACCGGGCGATCGATCTTGAAGTACTCGATCGCGACGCCCGATCCCGCAAGCTGCTGTTGAAGCCAGTCCTCACCGTCACGAGGCAGAAAGACGACGTTCTGCGTATCGGCAGCTTGGAAAGCGGTTGCGAGATCGGCGACGATCCGCTCGGCGCCGCCTGGCCCGCTGGACTCGATCAAGTGAGCCACGCGAAGGGGAGCGTGCGCGTGCAATGGGCTCAGCATTGAATGGTCTGCCTGGCAGCAGGAACCGCCGCGCCTGAAACTTTTACTACGCCGGCCGCCAGAGCGATCAGCGTGTACAACATCTCGTGATACGCAAGCGACAAGAAGAACGCGCCCACGACAAACCCGATGAGCGACGCCGTCAGAGCCTGTCTCAGCTCCAATACGCGACCGCGAAAAGCTGGATTCCTCCTTCGTTGGCGCGCAGACCCAATCAAGCCCGCAAATGCCGAGACCAGGAGCGCGACGAAGAACAGCAGACCAGGGATACCGAGCTCGGCGCCGATCTGCACGTAGCTGTTATGTGCAGCGTTCCACCGGAAGCCCCTGCCGCCAAACTGTTGGCGAGTCGCTTGCGGCGACAGCGTGCCTTCGGCGGTGGCGAAGTTATTGGCCCCGACACCGAGCAGCGGATTGTCGAGCATGTAGCCGATGCCGCGCGACCAGATCTGGCGCCGGCCACTCTCTGAGGTCTGGTTGTAGTCAGTGTCGGAACCAATCGTCGCCATCTGCCGCCAGTACTCGCCACTGGCAACCGCGAGAAACACCAGCGCGACCATGACGAATGCCCCGACGCGCCAGCGCACCGCGATGGCGTTGTACTTGACGACGACGTAGACTCCCATCGCGAGAATGGCAAGGAAACCGCCGCGCGATCCGGTATAGACGAACGCCACCGTCAGCACTGCCAGCGCGATCGCGGAGAAGATCCTCGTTATCGAACGCCGCCCGGCGTGGGCAAAGTAAAGACCGATCGGCATGGCGCTCACGGCGAATGTTGCGAAGTCGTTCGCGTCGTAATAGTAGAGTTTGCCCAATCGCCAGTCGCTGCCGCCGCCGAGGTCGAACCGCATCAGAACAACGCTCCCGTAGATGACGGCGGAAAGGTAGTACACAAACGCCAGTCGCTCGACGTCGCGACTCCCGCGGACAGACCCGGCGATGACGAGGTACATCAACACCGATTTGATGAAGTTTTGCGTTAAAAGGTCGTAGCTGTTGCCGCGGTAGATGGAAGCGGGTATCGAAAAAACAATCCAACTCGACAGCGCCAGTAGACAAATCGTGGTGGGTACCCAGAGGCGATGAAGCTGTCTCGACCGTCGTCCGTCGAGCAGATACAACACAACCGCACCGAAGCCAAATACAGCCGCGGGACGCAGAATCTCCAAAACCGGGTACAACTGATGAACTCTTCCGACCGCCATCAGGATGTAAGCGGCGACGCAGATCAGCAGCAGATCCCACGTCGTTTGTGCCGACTGCGGCGCGCGAACCGCGGGGTCCGACTCAGGCATGAGCCTGTCGGCGGACGGCGGAATCGGCGATTGAGGAATTCCGTAGGTGTCCACGTGCAATAGCCAAGTAGGTGTCGAGCATCGGCTGCCCGATCGCTTCCCAACTGTAAAGACGCTCGGCGGTCGCCCGACCGCGTGCGCCGAGATCGTGCTGCAATTGAGGGTTATCGAGGACGCGAAGGACGGCGTCTGCAAATTCTCCGGGGTGATCACGGATCAGGATGTTATCGCCATCAACAGCGGCGAGACCTTCGCATCCGACTGACGTGCTCACGACGGCTTTCCCCATTGCCCAGGCGTTGAGGATCTTCAACCGTGTCCCGCCGCCGGTTCGCAGCGGTACGACATGACAGGCAGCGGCTGCCATTAGCGGTCGGACGTCATCTATATAGCCCGTCAGATTCATACGGTACCGCTCGAAGTAAAGCCGCTGCTCGTCAGCCGACGCGCTGCCGATCCACTGCATCGGCCCCTGCACGCCTGCTGCCCGGAGTCTCGGTAGAATTTCGCCGCAGAAGAAGTCGAGCGCATCCCGATTTGGGAACGTATTCGTGCCCCCCACAAATGCGACCCCGGCGCCGGCGCCCATCAGCGGTCGAAATGTGTCGACATCAACGCCGTTTGGGACGACCGCGACATGTGCGCGAGGCACAGCCGCCAAGAGAAGTGACCGATCGTGCTCCGAGCATGTGACGTTGAGAGCGATTTGGTCGCAATAGTGACGTTCCACCGCATCCATGCGCCCCGCCTGATACCGCAGATAGGCGCGACGCCACCAGAGACGATCCACCTCAGCTCGTCGTCTCAGCAGGATCGATTCCACGTTGTGATGCACGCACACGACGGGGAGAGTGCCGCAGGCCGGGATATACCGTGCGAGGTCGAGACTGTCTATGTGGACCATTGAGAAGTTCCCGGTTCTCACCAGCTTCGCCAACCTGAGCTGGAAGGACTGGGAATCGTAGACGTAGTGGGTGTAAACGTGGCCGAATATCGTGCTTCGCAGATGGTCCAAAACAAATCTGAGCGGGCTGTGCTTATAAGGCAGCGCAAAAACTTCGACTGCGGCGAACGGCAACAGCCCCTCGCGGCTGCTGGCGATGTCCCGCTCCTCCCCTTGCGACGTGCGGGCGCGTTCGAAACAGAGAGCAGTGACGTCAAATTCACGAGCCAGCAGACGCAGGATGTGGTACGTCCTGATCCACACGCCGCCGTCTGGTGGGTACGGCAGTGTGTGGCAGAGAAAGAGCAGACGCGGTCGAGTCATCGCTGTCACGCCAGCCAACGCGCTCTCCATGCCTGGAACATGATGACGGCCCACAGAGCCGCACCAGCGGATCGCCCAAGCTGAAACCCTTGCCATGCTTCACGAACGGCCGTCGGATTCAGCAGCCCTGTCCGGGCGAGTTCGTCCGGCGAAAGCAACTCGCTCGCCCACTGCTTCAGCGGTCCGCGCAGCCAGCGGTCGATCGGAACCGAAAACCCCATCTTCGGGCGCTCCACTAATTCCTTCGGCACGCGTCGATAAAGGACCTGCCTGAGAATCCATTTGCCCACGCCGTCACGTAGTTTGAGGGAACGCGGCAGGCGCCACGAGAACTCGACGACACGATGATCGAGGAGCGGTGCACGCACTTCGAGGCTGACGGCCATGCTCGCGCGATCGACTTTGGCCAGCAGATCGTCCGGCAGATAGAAGAGTTGATCAGCGAGCATCATTCGATCGAGCAGGTTAGCCGGCTCGCAGCCGCTCAGGATCGCCTCGTTCTGATCGAAGTCGATCGGCTCCTCGCTGACCACGTCCGCAGGATGCTGCCAGGCCGACAGAAGCGAGCGGTACATCTCGCCGACCGACTCCGCGTTCATCACATGACCGAGCTTGAGCACGCGTTCCCCGAAGTGTTCTACGGGCACTCCTGGGAGCACTGCGGCCGTAAATCGATGCATGCGATCCCACGTGGTCGAAGAGACGCGGGCTATACCGGCGCCGACGCGGCGCCGAATGGCCGATGGCACACGCTCGAGACGAGGCAGCACGCGAGTGCCGTAGACATAACGGTTGTAGCCTCCAAACAGCTCGTCTCCACCGTCGCCACACAGCGCCACCGTGACTTCCCTCCGCGCCAGTTGCGAGACGAGCAACGTGGGCAGCTGCGACGGATCGGCGAGCGGTTCGTCAAAGATGTCCGGCATTCGCGGCACCAGCGCGCACGCATCATCCCCAGTGAGTATCAGCTCGGTGTGGTCGGTACCGATGTGCTGCGCGACACGAGCCGCGTGACGTGCTTCGTCGAATTCCTCCTCGGTAAATCCGATGGTGTAGGTCTTGACCGGGCGGCTGCTCGCTTCCTGCATGAAGGCCACGACCGTCGACGAATCGATGCCGCCCGACAACAAGGCGCCAAGCGGTACGTCTGCGCACATGCGGCGGCTGACTGCGTCGGCGAGCTGGGAATCGAGCTCGTCGATAGCCTCGGCTGGTGAGCCGTCGAATGGATGCGAGAGTCCATCGGTAGCGGCCTCGCGCAGCGACCAGTAGGATTCAGCCTTCGGCAAGGGGAATCTCGGGTCCGAAACTGCCAACAGGTGTGCGGGCGGCACCTTGACCGTTCGCTCGAAAATGCTTCTTGGCGCTGGAACGTACAGATACCGCAGGTACGAGGCAAGCGCCGTGCGATCGATCGTGCGGTCGAAGGAAGGACCAGCAACGAGGGCCTTGAGCTCCGAGCCGAAGGTGATCAGGCCGGGCTCGCGATACACATACAACGGCTTCTTGCCGAGACGATCGCGAACGAGCAGCAGCTCCCGGCGATCAATGTCCCAGATAGCGCAGGCAAACATGCCCACCAGGTGACGAAGCCCCTCGCGCACGCCCCAGTGATCGAAAGCAGCGAGCATCACCTCCGTGTCCGACCCGCCCCGGAAACGGAATCCGCTCCCTTCGAGCTCGCGCCGCAGTTCCTTGAAGTTGTAGATCTCGCCATTGAACACGATGACGTAGCGACCCGAAGGCGAGGTCATCGGTTGATGGCCCAGCGGAGACACGTCGATGATAGCCAGACGCCGAAATCCAAACGCCACTCCGGCATGCTCGTCGATCCACGTGCCCTTGTCGTCGGGCCCGCGATGGGCCAGCGGCAGGGTCATCCGATCGATGTGATCGCCGAGCTCATCTCTCGAAAAGCCGGCAGTGCTCAGGACACCCGCAAATCCACACATGGTCGTTGCGCCTTCACCGCACCCTGGCGAGCGGCTTGCCGGGCTTCGGCACGATCACTTCCTGGTGGCTCGATAACAAAGTGTCGGCAATGGCCCTTGCTACCGTCATCGCACCAGCCGGCGTGAGGTGAAAACAGTCGTAGAAGGTCTCGAGGCTC
>Ga0068863_100000669_pt1 | contig 34544 bp, 31 predicted proteins | sample KBSSwiS62_FD_66596 | JGI IMG/M metagenome (GOLD analysis project Ga0068863, IMG submission 66596) | Switchgrass rhizosphere microbial communities from Kellogg Biological Station, Michigan, USA - KBS Switchgrass S6-2 | ecosystem: Host-associated > Plants > Roots > Rhizosphere > Soil ... | reverse complement strand
GCGCTGCCGGTGGTCAAGACCTTCATTGAGGCCGTGCGCGCCAAGATCGTCGGTCAGGAGCTCGACAAGAGCCTGACGCCGGGCCAGACGCTGGTGCGCATCATCAACGACGAGCTGGTCGCGCTGATGGGCGAGGGCGTGCGGCCGCTGAATCTGCGCGCGCAGCCGCCGGTCGTGATCCTGCTCGCGGGCCTGCAGGGCGCCGGCAAGACGACCTCCGCCGCCAAGCTCGCGAAGTGGCTGAAAGAGAACGAGCGCAAGAAAGTGCTGCTCGCCAGCACCGACGTGTATCGACCCGCCGCGATCCTGCAGCTGGAGCGGCTCGCGACGCAGCTCGACATCGGCTTCTTCCCGTCGGATCCGAAAAAGTCGGCCGTCGTGCTGGCGCGAGAAGCGTTAACCGAAGCGCGCCGCTCGCTGTTCGACGTCCTCATCGTGGACACCGCAGGACGCCTGCACGTCGACGACGAGATGATGGTCGAGATCCGCGAGATCAGTTCCGCCGTCTCGCCGACCGAAACGCTGTTCGTGGTCGACAGCATGGCTGGCCAGGACGCGGTCAATGCCGCGCGTGCGTTCGGTCAGGCGCTCAGCCTCACCGGCGTCGTGCTGACCAAGACGGATGGCGACGCCCGTGGCGGCGCCGCACTGTCGGTCCGGCAGGTCACCGGTCAGCCGATTCTGTTCATGGGCACCGGCGAAAAGACCGAGGCGCTGGAAGTCTTCCAGGCCGAGCGCGTCGCCTCGCGCATCCTCGGCATGGGCGACGTGCTGGCGCTGGTGGAAAACGTCACGCGCAACGTCGACCGCGAGCAGGCCGAGAAGCTGGCCCGCAAGCTGAAGAAGGGTAAGGACTTCGATCTGGAGGACCTGCACGACCAGTTGCAGCAGGTCGAAAAGATGGGCGGCCTGGGCGCGCTCATGGACAAGCTGCCGGCGCAGCTGGCCAGCAAGGCGGCGTCCGCGCCTCAGGCCAACGACAAGGAGATCAAGCGCCAGATCGCTGTCATCCGTTCGATGACGCCGGGCGAGCGCCGCTTCCCCAAGAACATCGATGCTTCGCGCAAGCGGCGCATTGCGGCCGGATCCGGGGTGCACGTCTCCGAGGTCAACCGCCTGCTCAAGAACTACCTGCAGATGCAGAAAATGATGAAAACGATGTCCAAGGGCGGGGGTCTGCGGCGCCTGATGGGGGCGTTCGGCGGGGGACCCCCCAAGTTCTAGCCAAAAAAATAGCCTGGGGCCTGATTTTTCAGTAACATTCGCGCCCTTTTACCGGGACGGGGCCCAGGCCCATCCCGCCTCCAGCTCAATTCCGAGGCTTTTGCAGCAATGGTCACGATCCGGCTCACCCGCCGCGGGGCGAAGAAGCAGCCCTTCTACCACGTCGTCGTCACGGACAGCCGTATCCGCCAGGGCGGCACCACGCTGGAGCAGGTGGGGTATTTCAACCCGGTTCCGGCCGGCAAGCAGCGCCGCCTGGAGCTGAACCTGGACCGCATCGACTACTGGGTCGGCAAGGGCGCCAAGCCGTCCGACCGCGTCGCCGAGCTGGTCAAGAAGCATCGCAAGCAGGCCGCTGCGGCCTGAGCTCAGTATTAACGTGTCCCGGCGCGTCGTCCTGGGCCAGGTGGGCGGGGCGTTCGGGGTCCAGGGCTGGGTCAGGATTCAGTCCTACACCGATCCGCCCGCCAACATTCTCAAGTACGAACGCTGGCAGCTCGGACGAGCCGGGCAGTGGCGTGAGGTCGAGGTCGAAGACGGCAAGGTGACGGCGAAGGGCGTGCTCGCCAAGCTCGTGGGAGTCGAAACCCCCGAGGATGCGCGCCTCGCCACCGGCTCCGAGATCGCGGTGACGCGCGAGGAGCTGCCGAAACCGGCACCGGGCGAGTACTACTGGAGCGACCTGGAAGGACTGGCCGCGTTTGGCCAGAACGACCAGCCGCTGGGACGCATCGAGGAATTCCGGGCGACCCCGGCCGGCACCGTGGTCGTGATCCGGGGCGAACGCCAGCACTGGGTGCCGTTCGTCAAGGAGCGAATCGTTTCCGTCGATCTCGACGCCGGGCGCGTCGTGTTGGACTGGGACGCGGACTGGTGAGACATGTCTGGTGAAGACATGCGCATCGAAGTGGTGACGCTGTTCCCGGAGTTCGTCGGGCAAGCGGTGCGCGTGGGCGTGCTGGGTCGCGCGATCGAAGCGGGCCGGGTTGCGGTGAACGCAACCACGCCGCGCGAATTCGCCACCGACGTGCATCGGACGGTCGATGACCGGCCGTACGGCGGCGGGCCGGGAATGGTGTTGAAGATCGAGCCTGCGCGCACGGCAATCCGTGCAGCGAAGGCGCGACTGCCGGCGGGAAGCCGCAGCGTCTATCTGGCCGCCGACGGCGCGCCGCTGACGCATGCGTTGGCGCGAGAGTTCGCGCAGCTGCCGGGATTGATGTTGCTCGCGGGACGCTACGAAGGTGTCGACGAGCGACTGATCGAGTCGGAGATCGATGCGAGTGTGTCGATCGGCGACTACGTGTTATCGGGCGGCGAGTTGCCCGCGCTGGTGCTGATCGACGCTGTAGTTCGCCTGTTGCCGGGCGTGCTCGGCGACGGCGAATCGGCGGAGCAGGACTCGTTTGCGAACGGGCTGCTCGACTGGCCGCACTACACGCGGCCCGAAGTGTTCGAGGGACGTGCGGTGCCGGAAGTACTCGCGAGCGGTAATCACGCTGCGATCCGGCGCTGGCGCACCAAGCAGGCGCTGGGCCGGACGTGGCTGCGGCGACCGGAGTTGATAGCGAAGCTGACGCTGAGCGCTGAAGAGCAGCGGCTGCTGGATGAATTCAAGACTGAATTGCCCAAGTAGTGGGACAGGTAAGCAACATGAGCAACATCATTGCCCAGCTCGAGAGCGAAGGCCTCGACAAGAAGATTCCGGACTTCTCGCCCGGCGACACCGTGGTCGTCGAAGTGAAAGTGAAGGAAGGCGACCGTGAGCGCGTGCAGGCCTACGAAGGCATCGTCATCGCGCGGCGCAATCGTGGCTTCAACTCCTCGTTCACCGTGCGCAAGATTTCTCACGGCGAAGGCGTCGAGCGCGTGTTCCAGACCTACAGCCCGTCGATCGGCGCGATCACGGTCAAGCGTCGCGGCAACGTGCGTCGGGCCAAGCTGTACTACCTGCGCGATCTGACCGGCAAGGCGGCGCGCATCGAAGAAAAGGTGTAACGGTAAGTGTCGGGCTAAAGCCCGACCTACAGTACACTCACGCGCGGAGGAATTTGTGATGCGCGTGGCCGTGTTCTTCGTTTCCCTCACGCTGGCCGCGACCGCGGCCAGCGCCAGCTCCAAGACCGACAAGGTCATCGAAAACGTCCGTCTGCCGACGGGCTTCAAGCTCGAGGTCTACAGCGATCAGGTGCCGGGCGCGCGCTCGATGGCGCTCGGTCAGAAAGGCACGCTGTTCGTCGGCACTCGCGCTCGCGGCGGTAAGGTTTACGCAATCAGCGGCACGCCGGGCACTGCGGCGAAGCCCACGGTTCGCGTCATCGGCGACAATCTCAACACACCGAACGGCGTCGCCTTCCACGACGGCGCGCTGTACGTCGCCGAGATCAATCGTCTGACGCGCTACGACGACATCGAGAACTCACTCGACAACGTGCCGCAGCCGAAAGTCGTGCGCGACGATCTGCCGAAGGACGGCCATCACGGCTGGCGCTACATCGCGTTCGGCCCGGACAACAAGCTCTACTTCCCGATCGGCGCGCCTTGCAACGTCTGCAACGAGCCGAAGTACGCGATGATCACGCGCATGAACGCCGACGGCTCAGGTCAGGAAGTGTTCGCGCGCGGCGTGCGCAACACGGTCGGCTTCACCTGGCATCCGGTGACCAAGCAGCTCTGGTTCACGGATAACGGTCGCGACTGGCTCGGCGACGACACGCCGCCGTGCGAGCTCAACGTCGCAGCGCGCGCCGGTCTCGACTTCGGCTTCCCGTACTGTCACGGCAAGGACATCAAGGATCCGGAGTTCGGTCAGCTCGGCGAGTGCAGCAAGATCACGCCGCCGGCGCAGTTGCTCGGCCCGCACGTCGCGCCGCTCGGCGTGAAGTTCTACACGGGCACGCGCTTTCCCGAAACGTATCGCGGCGACGCCTTCATCGCCGAGCACGGCTCGTGGAATCGCAAAGAGAAGAACGGCTATCGCATCACCCGCGTGAAGATCGACGGCACGCACGGCGTGAAGTACGAGCCGTTCGCCACCGGCTTCAATCGCGGCGATGACGTGTTCGGCCGGCCGGTCGATCTGCTGGTGCTGCAGGACGGCTCGATGCTGATGTCCGACGACACTTCCGACGCGATCTATCGCATTTCGTACGCTGCGCCATGAAAGCTCTCGCTACGTTCTTTGGCTTCGTCTGGCGTGTGCTGGACGGGCTGCGCAAAGTGATGCACCTGATCGTATTGCTGGTGCTGTTTCTCGGCATCGGCGCGGCGCTGTCGCCCGCCATCCCGATCGTTGCTCACAAGACTGCACTGGTGATCGCGCCGCAAGGCACGCTCGTCGAGCAGCTGGCGGGCGATCCGTTCGATCGCGCGGTGGCGGCGTTGTATGGCCAGCAGCGCGCCGAGACTCTCGTGCGCGATCTGGTCGATGCGATCGAGGCTGCGAAGAGCGACAAGCGCGTCGAAGTGCTGGTGCTCGATCTCGGTCAGATGGCCGGCGGCGGCGTGGCTAAGCTCGAGGAGGTCGCGGCGGCGATCCGCGATTTCCGCACCAGCGGCAAGAAAGTGTTCGCGTACGGCGATGGTTACGACCAGGCGCAGTACTACCTGGCGGCGCAGGCCGACCAGATCTATCTCGATCCGCAGGGACTCGTGCTCATCGACGGCTTCGGTTACTACCGCACGTTCCTCAAGGGGCTGATCGACAAGCTGGCGGTCGACGTCAACGTGTTCCGCGCCGGCAAGTTCAAGTCCTACACCGACCAGTTCAGTCGCAGCGACATGTCGGAGACGGAAGAAGAAGAAAGCCTCGCGTGGCTCAACTCGCTGTGGTCGCGGTATCAGGCCGGTATCGTCAAAGCGCGTCAGCCGGAGCACATGGCAGAAGGCGCCATCGCCGACTACGCCAATAATTTTGCCGTTCTGGCGAAAGCGCATCGCGGTGACCTCGCCGCGGTCGCGCTCGAGAAAGGATTGGTGACCGAGCTCAAGTCGCGGCGCGAGTTCGAAGACCAGATGAAGAAGCTCGTCGGCGAAGACGAAAGTGAGCACACCTTCCGCGGCGTGCCCCACTGGGACTACCTTGCCAACGTCCGCCCGGCGCACGCGCTGCATCTGGATGGCGAGCGCGTCGGCGTGATCGTCGCTTCCGGTGAGATTCTCGACGGCGAGCAGCCGCCCGGGACCGTCGGCTCCGATTCACTCGTACGACTGATGCGCCAGGCGTTGCATAACGAAGCGATCAAGGCAGTCGTGCTGCGCATCGACAGCCCTGGTGGCAGCGTGTTCGCTTCGGAAGTGATTCGCCGCGAGGTCGATGCCTTGCGCAAGGCCGGCAAGCCGGTGGTGGCATCGATGAGCAGCGTCGCGGCCTCCGGTGGCTACTACATCGCGATGGATGCCGACGAGATCTGGGCGAGCCCGGCGACGCTGACGGGATCGATCGGCGTGTTCGCGGTCTTTCCGACCGTCGAGCACACGCTCAACAAATTCGGCATCACGATCGATGGCGTCGGCACCACGCCGCTCGCGGACTCGATCCGGCTGGACCGGACGCTGTCGGACGGTGCCAAGGACATCCTGCAATCGTCGGTCGAGCATACGTACCGCGAGTTCGTCGAGCACGTCGCCTCGGCGCGCAACAAATCCTTCGATGACATCGATGCCGTCGCGCAAGGGCGCGTGTGGGCCGGCGCCGATGCCGCCAAGCACGGGCTCGTCGATCATCTCGGCTCGTATAAGGACGCGCTGAATGCAGCGGCAAAGCTTGCGAAGCTCGGCAAGGACTACAAGGTCGAGTACATCGAGCCGCCGCTTGGTTGGCGTGAAGCGATTGCGCTGCAGTCGCAGGCGCTCGCGGCGCGCTTCGCGCACGCGGTCGCGCCGGAGCAGAAGCTGCTGAAAGAGGCGCGGCGGTTGTTCGAGCCGGTGGAAACGGAGTTGGCGCGGCTGTCGCGGTTCACGGATCCGAAGCAGGTGTATTACTACTGCCCTTGTTCGGTGAACTAGGCACGGATTGTCGGGCTGAAGCCCGACCTACACGTTTCTACTTCTCCCAGTTCATCACGACTTTGCCCGACTGGCCGCGGCCCATGATGTCGAAGGCTTGTTGGTACTGCGTGTAGGGGAAGCGGTGCGTGATGACCGGGCGGATGTTCAGGCCGCTCTGCAGCAGCGCGGCCATCTTGTACCAGGTCTCGAACATCTGCCGGCCGTAGATGCCCTTGATCGTCAGGCCCTTCAGGATGACTTCGTTCCAGTCGATCGCGACTTCGGTCGGCGGAATGCCGAGCATCGCGATGCTGCCGCCGTGATGCATGGTCCGCAGCATGTCGCGCAATGCCGCCGCGTTGCCTGACATCTCCAGGCCGACATCGAAACCTTCCTGCATGCCGAGCTGCTTCATCGCGTCTTCGAGCTTGTCGCGCGTGACGTTGAGCGCGAGCGTCGCGCCCATCTTGCGCGCCAGTTCGAGACGGTAATCGTTGACGTCGGTGATCACCACGTTGCGCGCGCCGATGAAGCGCACGATCGCGGCAGCCATGATGCCGATCGGACCCGCGCCGGTGATCAGCACGTCCTCGCCCACGACGTCGAACGCGAGCGCGGTGTGCACAGCGTTGCCGAGCGGATCGAGGATTGCGGCGATCTCGTCGTCGATCGCAGCCGGCAGCTTGAAAGCGTTGAAGGCCGGGATCACCACGTACTCGGCGAAGGCGCCGGGACGATTCACGCCGACGCCGACTGTGTTACGGCACAGGTGACGACGCCCAGCGCGGCAATTGCGGCAATAGCCGCAGGTGATGTGACCTTCGCCGGAGACGCGGTCGCCGGGTTTGAACCCCGAGACTTCGCTGCCGATCTCGACCACCTCGCCGCAGTATTCGTGTCCAACCGCCATCGGCACCGGGATGGTCTTCTGCGCCCAGGCATCCCAGTTGTAGATGTGCATGTCGGTGCCGCAGATGGCGGCACGCTTGACGCGGATCAGGACGTCGTTCGGACCCGGGCTGGGCTTGGCGATGTCCTGGAGATCGATGCCGGTGGCGGCGCGAGCTTTGACGAGTGCGTGCATAAGGCGCGGAATTCTAGACTACGTGCAGTTCTTTGCCGATCTTCGTGAAGGCGGCGATTGCGCGATCGAGTTGCTCGCGCGTGTGCGCCGCTGACATCTGCGTACGGATGCGAGCTTTGCCTTGCGGCACGACCGGGTAGGAGAACCCGATCACGTACACGCCTTCGTCGAGCAGCTTGCGCGCGAAGTCGGACGCGAGCTTCGCGTCGCCGAGCATGACCGGAATGATCGGATGCTCGCCGGGCACGAGGTTGAAGCCCGCAGCGGCCATGCCTTTACGAAAATGCGCCGCGTTCTCCCACAGGCGAGTGCGCAGCGTCGTGTCCGCTTCGAGCATGTCGAGCACGCGCAGGCTCGCCGCAGCGATGAACGGCGGGATGCTGTTGGAGAACAGGTACGGACGCGAGCGTTGCCGCAGCCACGCGATGACTTCCTTGCGGCCCGACGTGTACCCGCCGCTCGCACCGCCCAGCGCTTTGCCGAGCGTGCCGGTGAGAATGTCGACGCGATCGATCACGCCGCGCAGCTCGTGCGTGCCGCGGCCACGCGCACCGACGAAACCGGTCGCGTGCGAGTCGTCGACCATCACCAGCGCGTCGTAGCGGTCAGCCAGATCGCAGATGTCCTTGAGGCGCGCGATCACGCCATCCATCGAGAACACGCCGTCGGTCGCGATCAAGCGAACGCGGCACTTGCTCGCCTCCTTGAGGCGCGCTTCCAGCTCGTCGAGATCGTTGTTGGCGTAGCGGAAGCGCTGCGCTTTGCACAGGCGCACGCCGTCGATGATGCTCGCGTGATTCAGCGAGTCGCTGATCACCGCGTCCTGCTCGTCGAGCAGCGTTTCGAACAGTCCGCCGTTCGCATCGAAGCACGAGGAATAGAGGATCGTGTCCTCGGTGCCCAGGAAGCGGCTCAGCCGCGCTTCCAGCTCCTTGTGAATCTCCTGTGTGCCGCAGATGAACCGCACGGAGGCCATGCCGTATCCGTAGCGATCGAGCGCGCGCTGCGCGGCTTCGCGCACCGACGCGTCGTTGGCGAGCCCGAGATAGTTGTTCGCGCACAAATTGACGACTTCTCCACCGGCGCCGACGCGGACGACGGCGCTCTGCGCGGAGGAAAGAACCCGCTCGGGCTTGAACAAGCCCTGGGTTTTCAGCTGCTCGGTCTCGCGGCTCAGCCGCTGGAGGATTTCACCCTTCACGAACGTGTCCTCGGCTCGCACGAAAGGGGCGAATTGTGCCATTGCGCGGAATCCAGCTCGAATTCCGATATGCAGGATCGAATTTGACTCTTGAGCCCGAATTGCGATTTTTCTACCATCGGTACGACCGCAGAGCTACTGGCTGTTCTGCAGATAACAAACTTCGGATAACCGGTAGGTTCCGAAAATGGGGGATCACATGAAGGTGAATCAGCGAAATCTGCTGACTTGCGCCGTCAGCAGCGTGCTCGGCATTTCGGCAAGTGCCGCACTGGCGCAGGAAGGCGGCCGCTCCGCAACGAGCGTCCTGGAAGAGATCATCGTCACGGCGCAGAAGCGCAGCGAAGGACTGCAGGACGTGCCGGTAGCCGTCTCGGCTTTCACGAGCCAGACGCGCGATCTCATCGGCGTAAACACGATCGGTGATCTCACCGACTTCACGCCCGGCCTCTCGTATGCCACCACGCTCGACCGCATGAGCCTGCGTGGCGTTGGCCGACTGACGAACAACTACGGCTCCGATCCCGGCATCGCGACGTACTCCGACGGCTTCTATACCGCGAGCAACGTCGAAGCCGGCAAACGCCCGATGTTCACCGAGCGTATCGAAGTGCTGCGTGGCCCGCAGGGCACGCTGTACGGCCGCAACTCGATCGGCGGCGCGCTCAACGTCATCTCCAAGCGACCGACCGACACCTGGCAAGGCGAGGTTCGCGCGGTCGCCGGCAACTACGACACGCAGATCTTCGACGGCTCGCTCTCCGGCCCGCTCACCGATTGGCTGCGCTTCAAGGTGGGCGGCAGCACCGGCGGCCAGGGCGCCGGCTTCTTCCGCGACGTCAGCGACGGTCATACCGAAGGCAACGTCGGCGACGATCTGTACGTCGAAGGCCAGCTCGAGTTCAACATCGGCGACAGCTTCGAGGGCTGGTTCAAATACGCGCACTCGGAGTGGAATCAGGCGCGGCGCACGGTGGTACAGATCACACCCGATGACATCGCGCCGGTTTACTTCGGCGGCCTGTTCCCCAACGCCACGTTCAACGGACCGCAGAATCCCGCGTCGTTCAACAGCGCGTCCGGTCCGCCGGTGTTCCGCATCGGCGGTGCGCCGTACGTTGCGACCAATCCGTCGCTGAACGATCCGCGCACCTTCGACACCGATACGCCGTTCCACACCGACCTCGACAACGTGCACATCTACACGCTCGAGCTCATCTGGCACACGGGCTTCGCGGATGTGAAGTACGTCGGCGGCTACCAGGGCTACACGTATCAACAGGTCTCCGACTTCGACACGGTCGCGCGCGGTCCTTACACCGTCGCGGTCGGCGGCATTCCGAACCCGGCGGTGCCAGGCACGTTCTTCCTGCAGCCGACGGTGTTCACGATCCAGCCGAACGTCGAAGCGTTCTACCTGGAGGACAAGGAGTACTACAGCAACGAGATCAACCTGATCTCGAACGGCGACGGTCCGTTCCAGTGGATCCTCGGTCTCTATCAGTATCACGAGCAGGTGTATCAGCCGTCGGGCGTACGCGTGCCGCTGCAAGCGGAACTGGATCAGCCGCGCAGTGCCGGCGGCGCTCCGGCGACTTCGCTCGGACCGCCGAATCCGGATCGGATCCTGCAGAACGCCGGCGCTTACCTCGATGCCGATGCGCGCGCGGTGTTCGGTCAGATCGACTACGCCTTCACCGACCATTGGAAGATGACGCTCGGTGCGCGCTACACCGAGGACAACAAGGACGCGGATGAATTCCGCACCCGCGTGCTGTACGGATTTGCGACCCGCATTCCGACAGGTTCGCCCGGCGCCGGCTTCTGGACCGGCCTGCCGTACTCGTTCTACAGCGAGATCAATCGGCAGAACCACCTGTCCGGCGACTGGAGCGCGACGACTGGTACAGCCGGCCTGGAGTGGACGCCGAGCTCCGACACGCTGGTGTTCGCCAAGTACACACGCGGCTACAAGAGCGGCGGTTTCAACGCCGGTGCCTTTGCGGGCGAAGCCGGTTACACCGATCCGGAGTTCATCAACTCGTACGAGCTCGGCTGGAAGCAGACGATCGCGGAGCGGCTGACCGCGAACCTCTCGCTGTTCTTCTACGACTACAAGGATGCGCAGTACCCCTCGACGGTGCGCGACCCCGTGTCGAACATCAACGAGACGCGCTTCTTCAATCTGGAGAAGGCGACTTCGATGGGTGCGGAGCTGGAGGCGACCTGGGCAGCGACCGACGCGTTGCAGTTCATTCTCAGCTACTCGTACCTGGACACGGAGATCGACGATAAGCGCTGCTTCGTCGACAACGCCGACACCGGCGTCACCGGCGTCATGGTTTCGCCGCAAGCGAAGCCGTGCTCGACGCCGGTGGCCGGCCTGCAGACGGGTCAGTCGCTGGATGGCAGCGCGCTGCCCAGCTCACCGAAGAACAAGGCGGCGCTGAACGCGAATTACACGTTCTTCACGCCGGCGGGCAACCTGACGCTGTCCGGCAGTTGGACATATCGCGACAAGGCGTACTACTCGGTGTTCTCGCGCGATCACTATCTCGCGCCGGCGTACGACGAGGCCGATCTGCGCGTGCTGTGGAACGAGCCGAACAATCGCTACACGATCATTGCCTTCTGCAAGAACGTGTTCGACGACGAGGGCTTCGAAGCGGCGGGCGCGACCATGTCGGCATGGGGCGTGCAAAGCCGGAGTCGCTCGCTGACGTTCCCGCGCACGTACGGCGTCGAGGCGCAATTCCGCTTCGGTAATTAACCAGAACCTGGCAGCCAGCAGCCGGGCTCACACTTGTCGCCGGCCGATCTTAACGATCGGCCGGCGTTTTCTTTCCTATCCTTGATCAGGGTTTGGCTTAAGCGGTGCGGATTCCATCGTGCGGGACAGTTAAGCGTATTGCTGTTCCGCACAGGAGTTCATACCATCGACAGCGACCGCAGAGCGATCGTCGATTCTGCAACACAAATATTGTTCGGGCTCTCATCGCTCGGCCCGAGTGGGGGTTCTCATGTTGAAGTCGAAACAGCGAACGCTGCTGTCGTGCGCGATCAGCAGTGTGTTGGGCCTTGCTGGCGCAGCAGCGCTCGCGCAGGAGACGAAGACGACCGTCCTCGAGGAAGTGATCGTCACCGCCGAGAAGCGCGCAGTAAACATTCAAGACGTACCGGTTGCCGTATCCGCGTACACGAGCGAGACGCGCACTCTGCTAGGCGTCAACACGGTGGAAGATCTGGCGCGCTTCACACCGAGCGTCGCATATCGTAACGACGATCGTCTCGCGATCCGCGGCGTCGGACGTCTGACCAATGCGGTCGGCACCGATCCAGCCGTCGCGCTCTACTCCGACGGCATCTTCTCGACTTCCATGGCGGACACCTCGACGCCGCCGCTGTTCATCGATCGCACCGAAATTCTGCGCGGCCCGCAGGGCACGCTGTACGGCCGCAACTCGGTCGGCGGCGCGATCAACGTCATCTCGAAGCGTCCAACGGACGAGTTCGAAGGCGAAGTGCGGCTGCAAGGCGGCAACTACAGCTTCTATCACGCGGACGGCTTGATCCGCGGCCCGATCACCAACGGCCTGCGCTACCTGCTCGGCGCGTACAAAGAGAATCGCGACGACGGCTTCATCAAGAACCAAGGTCCGGCGAAAGACGGCGCCACCAGCGATCGCTGGATGGTCGAGGCGCAGCTCGAAGCGGATGTCGGCGAGCACGCGGTCGCGCGCTTGCGCTATTCGAAGTTCGAGTGGAGCGACACGTACGGCGTGGGCAACACGCTGCTGTCGACGATCTCGCCGTTCGATACGGTGTCGCCATACATCGGCGGTCTCTACTACAACCCGGACAATGCCTTCACTGGCGCGAATCCGGCGGTCAACGATCCGTACACCCTCAACACGAATCGCACGGTGGTCGGTACGCTCGAAGATCACAATCGTATCCACCTCGACTTCACCTGGGATCTCGGCGGCTCGACGCTGAAGTATTTCGGCGGCTATCAGGAGTACCTGTATCACACGGGCTCCGACGCCGACGGAACGTCGCAGACCGCGCCCATCAACATCGTCGTGCCGGCGGGCGTTCCGGGCGTGGCCTCGACCATGACCGTCGACTTCGACGGCGCCGGTCCGGTGACGCCGTTCACCTTCAATCGTCCGACCTACACGGCGCGCAACGTCACGACCGATCTCGAAGGCTTCTACGAGGAATCGCAGCGCTGGTGGTCGAACGAGATCAACCTGTCTTCGAACGGCGAAGGCGCGCTGCAGTGGATTGTGGGTCTGTACCAATACAACACGAATTGGAACAACCCGCAGTACACGATCGCGCACGGCGATAACGCGATCGCCAACCCCGTGGGCGGCGCCGAGCCGAACCCGCTGTTCCGCAACGGCTCGATCAACGGTCACCTCGAAGGCGAGTCGTATGCCGGCTTCGGCCAGATCGACTGGTCGTTCGCGCCCAACTGGACGTTGACGCTGGGTGCACGCTACACCGAAGACAAGAAGGAAGGCTTCGACGAGGCGTGGTACATCGGCCGCATTCCGTCGACGGCGATCGGCGCAGCCGAAGCGAGCTTCGAATCCGCGCTGCGCGGTCAGTTGCCGGGCTTGGGCATTCCGGCGAACGTCGATGACGCGACACTGCGGGCGTTGATGAACAATCCGGCGTTTGCACCGCTGGTGCAGGGCGTTGCCGCGGCAGTGCTCAACGTGACGCAGGGCATCGCCCTTGACGTTACACAGAGCGCAACGGGTTGCACTGACTGTATCGCGAGCCCGACGGACGGCGGCCTGCGCCGCAACCTCAAGGGCGATTGGAGCGGCACGACGGGCACCTTGGGCCTGCAGTGGCAGCCGAGCAGCGAGACCAACCTGTATCTGCGTTATGCGCGCGGCTACAAGGCGGGCGGCTTCATCGCGTCGGCGAACATGGCGCCGGGCGTGTACGCCGATCCGGAGTATCTGAACTCGTACGAGTTCGGCTGGAAGCAGCAACTCGGCGGACGCTTCCAGTTGAACACAGCGCTGTTCTACTACGACTACACGGACTTCCAGGCGCCATTGTCGGTGCAGCTGCCGGGCGGCACGTTCTTCGCGACGCAGTTCGTGAATCTGGACGCCGAGTCGAAGGGCATCGAGGTGGAAACGGTATGGTCGCCGATCGACCCGCTGCGTCTGTTCCTCAACGCGTCGTATAACGACACGGAGATCACGCGCGGCTGCTGCTTCCAGGACACGTCGGATCCGACGGGACAGGCGCCCGGAGCAAAGGTCGTGGATGCGGCGAGCGGCGCGCAAACGCTGGTCGGCAACCACCTGCCGAACGCGCCGGAGGTCAAGTACACGGTCGGTGCGAACTACACGTTCAACTTTGCGCCGGGCTCGTTCACGGTCGGCGGCACGTACTCCTATACGGATGACCTGCAGTCGAACGTGTTCAACAATCCGGTCGCGACCGCGAACTCGAACGAGATCGCGGACTTCCGCTTGCTGTGGAACGATGCCAAGAATCGTTACTCGATCATCGGCTTCGTGAAGAACGCGTTCGACGAAGTGGGCTACATTCGCTCCAGCGGCTCGTCGCCGACGGCGGTGGGCTCGCGCAGGACTGTGGGCTTGATCTACCCGCGCACTTACGGCGCAGAGGTCCAGTTCCGCTTCTGATCCGACAACAATAAGAAGAGCAACTTGCCTCAAGGCCGGTCGACGCGAGTCGACCGGCTTTTTTCTTTACCGCGCCCGGCCTTCCTTCCAGGCCTGCAGCAGCTTGTCGTAGGCGATCGTCTCGCCCTTCGGCTTCTCGTTTGCGAGCTTGGCCCACGGCGCCGCATTCGCCGACAGCCAAGCCGCGGGATCCTTCGGCGCGTTGAGCTTGGGCGGACAGTTCTTCATGCCGGCGCGCTCCAGGCGCGCCATGATGCGATCCATCTGATCGGCGAGATTGTCCATGGCTGCTTGCGGCGTCTTCTCGCCGGTCACCGCCGTGGCCACGTTCTGCCACCACAGCTGCGCCAGCTTCGGATAGTCGGGCACGTTGGTGCCGGTCGGTGTCCAGGCGATGCGCGCGGGGCTGCGGTAGAACTCGATCAGGCCGCCGTACTTCGCCGCGTTCTTGGTGAAGTACTCGTGGCGGATGTCGCTGTCGCGAATGAACGTGAGGCCCGTGATCGACTTCTTGAGCGACACCGACTTCGAGGTCACGAACTGCGCGTACAGCCACGCTGCCGACATCCGCTTCGAATCGACGCCACGCAGAAACGTCCACGAGCCGACGTCCTGGTAGCCGTTCTGCATCCCGTCTTTCCAATACGGGCCGTGCGGGGAGGGCGCCATGCGCCACTTCGGCGTGCCGTCGGCGTTGACGACCGGCAAGCCGGGCTTGGTCATGTCCGCGGTGAACGCCGTGTACCAGAAGATCTGCTGCGCGATCTCCCCTTGCGCCGGCACCGGGCCCGACTCGGAGAACGTCATGCCCATCGACTGCGGCGGCGCGTACTTCTTCATCCAGTCGATGTACTTCGTGAGCGCGAACACTGCGGCTGGCGAGTTCGTAGCGCCGCCGCGCGCGACCGCCGCGCCGACGGGTGTGCACTTGTCCGCAGCGACGCGAATGCCCCACTCGTCGACCGGCATGCCGTTGGGAATGCCTTTGTCGGCCGAGCCGGCCATCGACAACCACGCGTCGGTGAAGCGCCAGCCGAGCGACGGATCCTTCTTGCCGTAGTCCATGTGTCCGTAGACGCGCTTGCCGTCGAGCTGCTTCACGTCGTTGCTGAAGAACGCGGCGATGTCCTCGTACGCGCTCCAGTTGAGCGGTACGCCGAGGTCGTAGCCGTACTTCTTCTTGAACTGCTCCTGCAGGTCCTTGCGCGCGAACCAGTCGGCGCGGAACCAGTAGAGATTGGCGAACTGCTGGTCCGGCAGCTGGTACAGCTTGCCGTCCGGCGCGGTCGTGAACTTCGAGCCGATGAAATCCTTTAGATCCAGGCCCGGATTGGTGTACGCCTTGCCGGCGCCGGTCATGAAGTCCGACAGCGGCAGCACTGCGCCGTAGCGATAGTGCGTGCCGATCAGATCCGAGTCGGTGATCCAGCCGTCGTAGATCGAGCGACCGGACTGCATCGAGGTCTGCAGCTTCTCGACGACGTCGCCTTCCTGGATCAGGTCGTGCTTGACCTTGATGCCGGTGATCTCGCCGAAGGCGCGCGCCAGCGTCTTCGATTCGTATTCGTGCGTCGTGATCGTTTCCGACACGACGCTGATCTCGTTCACGCCCTGTGCTTTGAGCTGTGCGGCCGCGTTGATGAACCATTTCAGCTCGGCGAGCTGCTGCTCTTTCGACAGCGTCGAAGGCTGGAACTCCTGATCGATCCAGCGGCGCGCCGCGGCTTCGTCGGCGAGCGCGGGCGCAGCGGCGAGTGCGAGTGTGAGCGATATGAGCGCGCGTATTTTCATTGGTAACCCCTTTCTCAACCCCAGCGCATGATCGCAACGAGCGCGACCGCGCTCAAGCCCGCGCCCCACCATTGCGGCAGATCGCTGAGTCCCGCCCACGCGAGGTTCACGTACGCCGCAGCGAGCAGGCCGATGAACAGGCGATCGCCGCGTGTGGTCACCAACGGCAGCAATCCGCGGCGCGCGACCGTCGGCGAGCGCACTTCCCACACGGTCATCGCGACCAGCAGCGCGCCGATGCACACGAAGAAAATCGCAACTGGCGGTGTCCACGCCATCCACGATAGCAGCGACATCACACCCTCCCCATGGCGAAGCCCTTGGCGATGTAGTGGCGCACGAAGTAGATCACCAGCGCGCCCGGCACGATCGTCAGTACGCCTGCCGCCGCGAGCGTGCCCCAGTCCATGCCGGCCGCCGAGACCGTGCGCGTCATGGTTGCAGCGATCGGCTTGGCGTCGACCGAGGTCAAGGTGCGTGCGAGCAGCAGCTCGACCCACGAGAACATGAAGCAGAAGAACGCCGTGACGCCGATGCCGGCTTTGATCAGCGGCAGGAACAGCTTCAGGAAAAAGCGCGGGAACGAATAGCCGTCGATGTACGCCGTCTCGTCGATCTCGCGCGGCACGGCGGACATGAAACCTTCCAGGATCCACACGGCCAGCGGCACGTTGAACACCATGTGCGCGAGTGCCACGGCCAGGTGCGTATCCATCAACCCGATCGCCGTGTAGAGCTGAAAGAACGGCAGCAGGAACACCGCCGGCGGCGTCATGCGATTCGTCAGCAGCCAGAAGAAGAGATGCTTGTCGCCGAGGAACGAGTAGCGCGAGAAGGCGTATGCGGCGGGTAGTGCGACCGAGACCGACAGAACCGTGTTGAGCACGACGTAGATGATCGAGTTCACGTAGCCGCCGTACCACGCCGCATCGGTGAAGATCGTTGCGTAGTTCGCGAACGACAGCGACTCCGGCAGCCACGCGAACGTGCTGGTGATCGCGAGGTTGCTGCGCAGGCTCATGTGCACCATCCAGTAGATCGGTGCGAGCGTGAACGCGAGATACAGCGCGAGCAGGAGCCGGCTGTGTTTGCGCTTCATCGCTGTTCCTTCATGAAGTTGTACAGCACGAAGCACAGCAGCAGGATGATCAGGAAGTACACGAGCGAGAACGCCGCTGCCGGGCCGAGATCGAACTGGCCGACGGCCTTCTGCGTGAGGTATTGCGACAGGAACGTCGTCGCGGTGCCCGGGCCGCCGCCGGTCAGCACGAACGGCTCGGTGTAGATCATGAAGCTGTCCATCAACCGTAGCAGCAGCGCGATCGTCAGCACGCCGCGCATCTTCGGCAGCTCGATGTGACGAAACACTGCCCAACGCGACGCGCCATCGATCCGCGCGGCTTGATAAAACGGTTCGGGAATCGCGCGCAGCGCTGCGTACGAGAGCAGAGCAACCAGCGGCGTCCAGTGCCACACGTCCATCACCAGTACCGTGACCCAGGCATCCGTCGGATGCTGGCTATAGTTGTAGTCGATGCCGAGTTGCGTGAGCGCGTAGCCGAGCAGGCCGATGTCGCCGCGCGCGAAGATCTGCCAGATCGTGCCGACGACGTTCCACGGAATCAGCAACGGCATCGCCAGCAACACCAGTGTGAGCGAAGAGCGCCAGCCGCGCTCCGGAATTGTCAGTGCGAGCGCGATGCCCAGCGGGATTTCGATCGCGAGCACGGCGGCAGTGAAGATCAGCTGGCGATAGAGCGCGCCGTGCAGCTCCGGATCGCGCAGGATCTCCTGATACCACTCCATCCCGACGAACACGGCCTGATCCGGGCCGAGGATGTCCTGCACCGAGTAGTTGACGATGGTCATCAGCGGCACGAGCGCCGAGAACGCCACGCTGATCAGCACCGGCAGCACGAACCACCACGCACGCTGGTTGACCGGTCGCGTCGGGCTCACGGCACCCTCCGCTCATCGGCGTAAAGTGCGCAACGCGCAGGCGGCAAGTGGGCGAACGCCGTAGCTGCTGGCCGTGCATCGAAACCGTCGCGCAACTTCGCCCACACGAGCGACGTGCCGACTTCCAGCTGCACCATCGTCTGGATTCCCTGGTCTCGAATCGCGGCAATGCGCGCCGGCACCGCATTCGGGCCTGGCGTCGGCGCAATCTCCAGATACTCGGGCCGCACGCCGATCGACAACGCTGCGCCGGCCGGCGGCGCCTGCGCGCTGCTCGTCGCGACGCGCACTCCTGCGATCGTCGCTGCGCCGGTACTCCACTCGCACGGCAGGAAGTTCATGCCCGGCGAGCCGATGAAGTGGCCGACGAAGCGATGCGCCGGCGTTTCGAACAACTGTTCCGGCGTGCCGACCTGCACGATCTCGCCCTGACTCATCACCACGACCTGGTCGGCGAACGTCAGCGCCTCGGTCTGATCGTGCGTGACGTACAGCAGCGAGAGCTTGAGCTGCTGATGAATCTGCTTGAGCTTGCGCCGTAGCAGCCATTTCAGATGCGGATCGATGACGGTCAGCGGCTCGTCGAACAGCACTGCCGCGACGTCGGGTCGCACCAGGCCGCGGCCGAGCGAGATCTTCTGCTTCTGGTCCGCGGACAGCGCTCGCGCCCGCCGGCCGAGCTCGGTCTGCAGCTCGAGTATGTCGGCGACCTCTTCGACACGCTGCCGCAGCTTTGCGGTGTTCCAGCCGCGATTGCGCAGTGGAAAGGCGAGGTTGTCGAACACCGTCATCGTGTCGTAGACGACGGGGAACTGAAACACCTGTGCGATGTTGCGCGACTCGGGCGGGAGCGCGGTGACGTCGCGGCCATCGAACAGCACTTTGCCGTGCGTCGGCGTGATCAGGCCGGAGATGATGTTGAGCAGTGTCGTCTTGCCGCAGCCTGAAGGTCCGAGCAGTGCATAGGCGCCGCCATCGTTCCAGGTCATCGTCATCGGGCGCAGCGCCCAGGCGTCATCCGCACCTGCGTAGCGATGACCAACGTCCTCCAGGTCGATGCGCGCCACGCTCAGCTCTCCGGCGCGAACAGCAAGCGGCCGCTGCGATCGAAGCCATACAGGCTCGTCGGCCGTATATATAAGGTGCAGGGCTCGTTGAGAGGCAGGTTGTGCACCCCCGGCAGCTGCGCGACCAGACGCACGTTGTCGCGCGCCAGATGCAGGAAAGTCTCGGAGCCACTGATTTCCGCGAGCTCCACCCGACCGCGCAGCGCGATCTGTCCGCTCCCGCCGGCGAGTGAGAGCTCGTGCGCGCGAATACCCAGCAGGACTTCGGTTGCCGACGTGGCTGAGGCCGGCAGTCGGATGCCTTCCACGGCTGCCGCAGGAATCACGTTCAGCGGCGGATCGCTGAACGCACGCGCCGCTTCGAGAGTCGCCGGACGTCGGAATACCTCCAGCGTCGTTCCCGACTGCAGCACGCGACCTTCAGCGAGCAGCGTCGTGTGACCACCCAGTTGCAACGCTTCCAGTGGCTCAGTCGTCGCGTACACGACTGTGGTTCGTCCCGCTGCAAACAGCTGCGTGAGCTCGGCGCGCAGCTCTTCGCGCAGCTTGTAATCCAGATTGATCAGCGGCTCATCGAGCAGCAGCAGCTCGGCATCTTTCGCAAGTGCACGAGCCAGCGCCGTGCGCTGCTGTTGGCCGCCGGACAATTCGGCTGGATAGCGCGACAGGAATTGCGTGAGTCGCAAAGTCTCCGCCAGCTGCGTCACGCGCGTCTTGATCTCTGCTTCGCTCTTGCGAGCGACGCGCAGCGGCGATGCGATGTTCTCGTAGACCGTCAACGACGGATAGTTGATGAATTGCTGATAGACCATCGCGACGTTGCGCTGTCGCACCGGCACGCCGGTGAGATCGCGATTGCCGTCGAGCAACTGGCCTGTGGTCGGTCGATCCAGGCCGGCCATGATCCGCAGCAGCGTGGTCTTGCCCGCAAGCGTCGCGCCGAGCAGCACGTTGATGCCGCCCGTCGCCAGCGAAAGATCGATATCCCGCAGCCACAGCTCGGATCCCGCGCGGTAGCTGATGCCGCTCAGGCGCAAGCGCTCGACCCCGTGCCCAGCGCTGCCGCGAACCGTTGCCGTTCGGCCTCCGACATGTGCAAGCCGAGCTTGCTTCGGCGCCAGAGAATGTCTTCGTCGGTCAGCGCCCATTCGGTGCGCGTCAGGTAGTCGACTTCCGCGTCAGTGAGGCCGGCGCCGTAGTGCTCGCCGAGGTCCGCGAACGATTGCGCGTTGCCGATGATCTGCTCGACACGAGTGCCGTAAGAGCGTGCAAGACGTCGCGCGACCGTGATCGGCAGAAAACGCCAGCGTCGCCGCACGTCGATGACGAAGCGGCGGAACGTCTTCGCGGGCAGATCGCCGCCGGGCAGCGGCGAGCGGTGCGTCCACAGCCGCGGGCTGATGCCAAGAGGCTCCTGCAGTTTCTCCAGCACCGTTTCGGCAAGACGCCGGTAGGTCGTGAGCTTGCCGCCGAAGATCGACAGAACAGGGGGGTGTTCCGGTGACTGCGCGAGCTCGATGCGATAGTCGCGAGTGACGCGCGACGCGCTCTTCGAAGCATCGTCGAACAGCGGCCGCACGCCGGCATAGGTCCAACGCACGTCGCTCGGTGAGATCGAGCGCTGGAAGTAGCTGTTGATCGTGTCGCACAGATAACGGATCTCCTCGTCGGAGATGCGCACGTGCGCCGGATCGCCGGAGTACGGCACGTCGGTCGTACCCACCAGCGTCCACTTCTGCTCGTAAGGAATTGCAAAGACGATCCGGCCGTCCGGGTTCTGCAGCATGAACGCGTGCTTGCCGGGGAACAGTCGCGGCACGACGATGTGGCTGCCTTTCACCAGGCGCACGCCGCCCGAAACTTCCACGTTCGGGAACGACTTCAGCACCTGCTCGACCCAAGGACCGGCCGCATTGACGATCGCGCGGGCGCGGATTTCCAGCGATTCGCCGTTGCCCTGTCGCACGCACCGCGCGCGCCAGACGCCGTTGTCGACCGCTGCCGAAACGAAACGCGTGCGCGTGTGAATCGACGCGCCGCGTTGCGCGGCATCCAACGCGTTGAGCACGACGAGACGGCTGTCATCGACCCAACAATCCGAGTACGCGAAGGCGTGATCCAGGCCGGGCCGCAGCGCGCCGTACGCGCCGGTGCCGACTCGCACGCTGCGCGAAGGCTGCAGCGTCCGGCGTCCGCTGAAGTAGTCGTAGAAGAACAGACCGAAGCGGATCTGCCAGCGCGGCCGCAGTCCCGGCACGTGCGGCAGGATGAACTGCATCGGCCGCACCAGGTGCGGAGCGATGCGCAGCAGGCGCTCGCGCTCGATCAGCGATTCGCGCACCAGACGGAACTCGAAGAATTCGAGATAGCGCAAGCCGCCGTGGATCAGCTTGGTGCTCGCGGACGAAGTGGCGGAGGCGAGATCCGCTTGCTCGACCAGCGCGACTTGCAGGCCGCGCCCGGCAGCATCCCGCGCGATGCCTGCGCCGTTGATGCCGCCACCCACGATGAGAAGATCGACGCAGTCGCTGGCCGCCACGCCAACCCCTTGAAATAGTGCGATGAACCGGGCGCACAAATGATACAGGCGTAGACTCGCCGCATGGAACAGCAGGCGACTGAAACCGAGGGTCTGCGCATCGACAAGTGGCTGTGGTGCACGCGTTTCTACAAGAGTCGATCGCAGGCGACCGCGGCCGTGGCCGGCGGTCTCGTGCACGTCAACGGCGAGCGCGTCAAACCGTCGCGCGCGGTGCACGTCGACGATCGCATCGAGATCACGCGCGATGAGTTGCGGTTCGAAGTTGTGATTAGCGGCCTGCCGGTGCGTCGCGGGCCCGCGCCCGAGGCGCGGACGCATTACGTCGAAACCGACGCGAGCGTCGTGGCGAGGGAGCAGCAGCGCGAGCGCAGCCGGCTTGCGCCGCCGGCCCCGGACGGTCGTCCCGACAAGCACGCCCGGCGCCTGCTGCGAGACTTGCGTCGCGGCTAGGCGCACAATCCGGCCACGAAAACGAGCGGGGGATCCGACATGCAAATCACTCTGGACGTCAACGGCGAGTCGCGCACCGCCGAAGTAGATGAAGACACACCCCTGCTCTGGGTGCTGCGCGAGACGCTCGGCCTTACCGGCACGAAATTCGGCTGCGGCATCGCTGCCTGCGGTGCCTGCACCGTTCACATCAACGGCGCAGCCATGCGCTCGTGCTCCGTGCCTGCATCGAGCATGCAGGGCCAGAAGATCACGACCATCGAAGGTCTAGCGCCGAAAGAGCAGCCGCATCCGCTGCAAGCAGCGTGGATCGCGCACCAGGTCCCGCAATGCGGATACTGCCAGTCGGGAATGATCATGGCGGCGGCGGCGCTGCTCGCCCGCAACCCGCAGCCGAGCGATGCCGAGATTTCCGCCGAGGTCACCAACATCTGCCGCTGCGGCACCTATGAGCGCGTGCGTCGCGCGATCCATTCCGTCGGGCAGGCTCCGCGCGAAGGAGGTGCGCCATGAACAAGTGGACTCGTCGCGCCGTCATCGCGACCGGCGGCCTGGTCGGCGGCGGTCTCGCCCTCGGTGTTGCCGGCATCGCATTCGCGCCGAACCGGCTGCGCGTCACTCCCGACAATCGCGACGGGATGCCGCAGCTCACGACCTGGGTCAAGATCGCTCCGGACAACACCGTGTCCGTCGTCATCCCTCACTGCGAGATGGGCACCGGCGTGCACACTGCGTTGGCGATGATGTGCGCCGAAGAACTCGAGGCGGATTGGAACCAGGTGCGCATCGAAGAAGCGCCAGGCGTCGACGACTACGCGAACGGCTACCTGGTGCGCGTGTTCGTGCCTGCAGTCGTTTCGGTGCCGAAGTACATGGAGCGCGGCATCGATTTCTGGACGTTCAAGCTCACCGAAATGATGGATCTGCAGGTGACCGGCGGCAGCAGCGCCGTGCGCGGCACTGGTCATCTCGGCATGCGGCTCGCCGGCGCTGGCGCGAAGGCCATGTTGCTCGATGCGGCGGCGGCGCAGTGGAAGGTTCCGGTCGCCGAATGCAGCGCGAAGCTCTCGAAAGTCACGCATAGCGGTTCGGGTCGCACACTCACGTACGGCGAGCTCGCGCCAGCCGCTGCTTTGCTCTCACCGCCGGTGCATCCGCAACTCAAATCGCGCGAGGACTACACGATCGTCGGCAAGGCGACGCCGCGCATCGACATTCCTTCGAAGGTCAACGGCTCGGCGACCTATGGTGTCGACGTGACGCTGCCGCAGATGGTGTACGCGACGATCGCCGCGTCGCCGGTGCACGGCGCGAAGCTCGTGTCGGTCGACACTGCGCCGGCCGAGGCGCTGCCAGGCGTAAAGAAAGTAGTGAAGCTCGAGAATGCTGTCGCCGTCGTGGCCGATGGCTACTGGCGCGCGCTGAAAGGCGTGCGCGCACTCGCACCGAAGTTCGAAGACACCGGCAAGAATGACGAGACGAGCGACACGATCTACGCCGCCATTGGCAAAGCGCTCGACGGCGATCAGAACGACAAGGTGTTCTCGTCCGGCAAAGGCGCCGATGCGCTGCAGGGCGCGGCGAAGGTGGTCGAAGCCGAGTATCGCGTTCCCTTCCTTGCGCACGCGACCATGGAGCCGATGAATGCCACCGCGCGCATCGCCGATGGACGGTGCGAAGTGTGGACCGGCGTGCAGGATCCGCTCGCGGCGCGCGCGGTTGCCGCCAAAGCGTCCGGATTGAAACCGGAGCAGGTGACGATCCACAACCAGCAGCTCGGCGGCGGCTTCGGGCGCCGCTTACCGGGCGTGATGGATTTCGTGGACCAGGCCGTGCGCATCGCGAAGGAGACTGCGCCGGCGCCGGTCAAACTGATCTGGAGCCGCGAGGAAGACATTCAGCACGACTTCTATCGGCCCGCCGTCGTCGGTCGTTACAAGGCGGCGCTCGCGGACAGCGGCGCGCCGTCAGCGTGGGTCTCCAAGTTCAACATCAGCGACGCGGCCGCGTTGTTGCCGTACGCGATCGAGCATCAGGACATTCGTGCGTACCAGTCGCCGACACACGTACGCATCGGCGCGTGGCGCTCCGTCGCGCACACTCAGCACGGCTTCTTCACCGAATCGTTCGTCGACGAGCTCGCACACGCTGCGGGCAAGGATCCGCTGCAATATCGGCGCGATCTGCTGGCTCACGCGCCTCGGCACCTCGCAGCGCTCGACAAAGCTGCGGAGATGGCTGGTTGGAGCACGCCAGCGCCGACAGGCCGCGCTCGCGGCATCGCCGTCGTGGAAAGCTTCGGCTCGATCGTGGCCGAAGTTGCGGAAGTCGAGATCGTCGACGGACGCGTCAAAGTGCACAGCGTGTGCGCGGCTGTCGATTGCGGCGACGTGATCAATCCGGACACGGCCACCGCGCAGGTCGAAGGTGGCATCGTCTTCGGTCTTTCCGCCGCTGTGTTCAACGAAGTCACGATTGCCGGCGGTCGCGTCGCGCAGAGCAACTTCCATGATCTGCCGATGCCGAAGCTCGCGGATGCGCCAAGCATCAAGGTCGAGTTCATTCGCTCGGGCGCGGCGCTCGGCGGATTGGGTGAGCCCGGCGTGCCGCCGGTCGCGCCGGCGATTGCCAACGCAGTGTTTGCGCTGACGGGGAAGCGAGTGCGTTCGTTGCCGGTGCGCGTGTAGCGGTTATTTGCCGAAGAAACCGCCGGAGCGACCGGCGAGGGCGGCCTGAATCTCGGAGACGATTGCCAGCGCGATCGTCTCCGGCGTTCTCGCGCCGATGTCGAGCCCAATCGGACCGTGCAGGCGACCCTCCAGTCCACGTGCTTTGTCGCCAAGCTCCTGCATCAGTCGTGAGCGTCGCGGCGCCGGACCCAGCAGTCCCAGGTACGGAATCGCGGCATGCTCGGCGAGCGCCGCGAGATACGCCTGGTCCGACAACAGGTGATGACTCATCACGACTGCCGCATCGTAATGGGCTGCGTTGAGCTCCCGCGTCAGCTCGCCTGCCGGATTCAGCGCAACCCGTCGCGCGCGCGGAAAGTGCTCGGCTACGGCGTACGCGGGCCGATGATCGAGCACCGTGACGTGCCAATTCATCAACCCCGCGATCTCCACCAGCGGCATCGCGTCCGGACCCGCACCTAGCACGAGCAGGCGCGGCGGCAGTTCGACTGGCACGATCAGAAATGTCGCGCCCTCGGTTTCCACCGTCGTCGCGGCGCGCAGCGACTCGTGCAGCACTTCGGCGACGCCTGCAGGAAGTTCGACGGCGGCACTCGAGCGAAACGCGGCGCCGAGCGGATACACGACGTTGGTCGATTGCGTGACCAGGGCGAAATTACCCGCGACGCCACGGCGTCGGCAGTCGTCGACAAAAGCGAACGGCTGATAGTCGTTGGCGCGGTCGAGCCGCGTCATCAGAATCGTCATCGCGCCTTCGCAGCCGAGGCCGATGCCCCAGATCACATCGTCCGAGCTGCGCGTGTCGTAGTCGGCGACCACTGGCGTGCCGGCGAGCACGGTGCGCGCGCGCTCCATCAGATCGGATTCCAGGCAACCGCCGCTCAGCAGGCCCGCGGCGCGGCCGTCGCCCGCGATCAGCATTTGTGCGCCCGCTTTGCGGTACGTCGAGCCGAGCGTGCGCGCCACAGTCGCGAGCACGAGCGGCTCGCCGCGGTCGCGGCCGGCGCGAAAGAAATCGCCCAGCGAAACGCCACTGTGATTCATGCGCTACGGTATCCTTCCGTCCTCAAGACGCGGGAGTGAGATATGAGCGTAGCAGGCAAGTGGCAGATTTCGATGGATACCCCGATCGGCACGCAGAAGTTTACCTGGGACCTGCAGCAGGCAGGGACTGCGTGGAAGGGCACGATGAACGCGCCGACCGGCAGCTCGGACCTGAGCAACGTGCAGGTGTCCGGCAGCAATGTCGGCTGTAATGCGCGCGTCAGCACACCGCTCGGACAGGTCGACGTGACGTTCGAAGGCGCCGTCACCGGCGACAAGATCGGCGGCACGTGCCGCACGCAGTTCGGCAATTTTCAGTTTTCCGGCGATCGGGCCTGACGGAGATCACATCATGCAACGATTCCTTGCACGTTCCCTGGCAGCTCTGTCGGTTTCGATCCTGGGCACGACCGCGGCGTTTGCAGCCGGCGCCAAAGTCGATTGCGAGATGAAGTTCACGATGAGCGGCTGGTCGGCCTTCTACAAGACCGCAAGCGGCACCGGTGTCATCACGTGCAATAACGGTCAGTCAATGAACGTCAAGCTCAGCGCCAAGGGCGGTGGCCTGACCGTAGGCAAATCGACGATCGAGGACGGGCACGGCAAGTTCTCGGAAGTCGCCAGCATGAGCGAGCTGCTCGGCTCGTACGCCTCGGGCGAAGCGCATGCCGGAGCGGTGAAGTCGGCCCAGGCGCAGGTTATGACCAAGGGCGAAGTCTCGCTCGCGCTCAGCGGCACCGGCCGCGGCTGGGACCTCGGCATCGCCTTCGGCAAGCTGACGATATCTAACTGACGAGGTGCGGCTGACGCATTAGAATTTCCGGTATCTCGGGGGGAGAGGAAATGTCAGCAGCCCAGGCGCAACGCTCGGACGTCGCCATCGTCGACGTCCTGCCGCAGCATCGTTTCGACGAGCAGGCGCTGTGGCGCTACCTGCAGGCGCAGCTCGACGACTTCGCTGGTCCCGCCGAGCTGCGGCAGTTTCAGGGCGGTCAGTCCAATCCCACGTTCCTGATCCAGACGCCGACCAAGAAGTTCGTACTGCGGAAGAAGCCGCCGGGCAAGTTACTGCCGTCGGCGCACCTGGTCGAGCGCGAGTACCGCATCTTGCGCGCGCTGCCAGGTACCGACGTGCCGGTGCCCGCGGCGCGACTGCTGTGCGAAGACCCCAGCGTCATCGGCACTTCGTTCTACGTGATGGATCACGTCGAAGGCCGCGTCATCACCGGCGTCACGCTGCCGCAGTTGACGCCCGCCGAGCGCGCCAGCGTCTACGACGATTACGCACGCATCGGCGCAGCGCTCCACGCGGTCGATTTTCGTGCGGTGGGCTTGAGCGACTTCGGCAAGCCGGAAGGCTACATCGCGCGCCAGCTGGATCGCTGGTCGAAGCAATACCTGGCTTCAAAGACCGAAGAGAACGTCGACATGGAGCGGCTGATCGCGTGGCTCGCGGCGAATCTGCCGGGCACTGATGAGACCGCGATCGTTCACGGCGACTATCGCATCGGCAACACGATCATTCATCCGACCGAGCCGCGCATCATCGCCGTGCTCGATTGGGAGCTGGGCACGCTCGGCCATCCGCTGAGCGATCTTGCGTACGCGTGCATGTACTACCACTTGCCGGCCGGCGAGGGTCGTGGCGGGCTCGCGGACGTGAATCTGCGCGAGCTCGGCATTCCGGACGAGAGCGAATTCATCGCGACGTACTGCCGCCATGCCGGCCGCGCTCGCATCGACAATTGGCCGTTCTTCCTCGCGTTCTCGTGCTTCCGCATGGCGGCGATTACGCAAGGTGTGTACGCGCGCGGGCTCCAGGGCAACGCAGCTGACGTGCGCGCGCTCACGTACGGCGGGATCGCGAAACAGTTTGCAGCGACCGGCCTGAAGCTCGCCGGCCGCAAAGACTAAGTAGAGGCAACCATGTCCGCGCAACTCAAATCCGTCGATCAGCTCGAGGCCTTCCGTCGCGAAACGCGCGCCTGGCTCGAAGCCAACTGTCCCGCCGAGATGCGTCAGCCGATCGCGGAAGAAGGCGACGTGTGCTGGGGCGGACGACGCTGGAAGTTCAAGAACGACGCGCAGCGCGCCTGGCTGGAGCGCATGGCGGAGCGCGGCTGGACGGTGCCGGAATGGCCGAAGGAATACGGCGGCGGCGGACTGGCGAAGGAAGAAGCGCGCGTGCTGCGCGAGGAGATGGCTCGCCTCGCGTGCCGGTTGCCACTGACGTCGTTCGGCATCTCGATGCTCGGCCCCGCGCTGTTGAAGTACGGCAACGAGGCGCAGAAGCGCGAGCATCTGCCGAAGATCGTGCGCGGCGAGATCCGCTGGTGTCAGGGCTACTCCGAGCCGGGCGCGGGCTCCGACCTCGCGTCGCTGAAGACGCGCGCCGACGACCAAGGCTCGCACTACCTGATCAACGGCTCGAAGATCTGGACCAGCTACGGCGACAAGGCCGACTGGATCTTCTGCCTGGTGCGCACCGACTTCAGCGCGAAGAAACAGGAAGGCATCAGCTTCCTGCTGTTCGACATGCAATCGCCCGGCATCTCGACGCAGCCGATCCGCCTGATCTCCGGCTACTCGCCGTTCACGCAGACGTTCTTCGACAACGTGCAGGTGCCGAAAGAGAACCTGGTCGGCGAGCTCAACAAGGGCTGGACGATTGCGAAGTACCTGCTCACGCACGAGCGCAACATGATCGGCGGCATGGGCACGCAGCGGCAGACTCCGCTCAGCCAGCTCGCGATCAAGAGCATCGGCCTGGCGTCGGGCAAGCTCGCCGAAGGCACCTTGCGCGCCGACATTGCGCGCTTTGAGATGGATGCGCAGGCGTTCGCGCTGACGATGGGCCGCGTCATGGATGAGGCGAAGGCCGGCAACGAGACCGGCGCCGTCTCCTCGATGCTGAAGTACTACGGCACCGAGCTGAACAAGCGTCGCGCCGAGCTCGCGATGTCGATCGCGGGCAGCGAGGGCCTGAAGTTCGACGGCCAGGTGCAGGCCGATATCGCGCCGGTGTGGTTGCGGACCAAGGCGAATTCGATCGAGGGCGGCACGTCGGAAGTGCAGCTGAACATCATCGCCAAGAACGTGCTGCGCCTGCCGGGAGCCTGACCATGTCGCTGGTATTGACCGAAGACCAACAAATGTTTCGCGACGCGGCGAAGCGCTTCGCCGCCGAGCGCGCTCCGGTTGCACAGCTGCGCAAGCTCCGTGACGACCAGGACGCAGCCGGTTTCGATCGCGAAGTGTGGCGCGAGATGGCGCACATGGGCTGGGCCGGCGTGCTGGTGCCCGAAGAGCACGGCGGGGCAGGGTTCGGCTACGTCGGTGCAGGACTGATCGCGGAGGAAGTCGGCCGCAATCTCAGTGCCACGCCGTTGTTGTCAACGGCTGTGCTCGCGGTAACGGCATTGGTGCGCGGCGGATCGGCGGCCCAGAAGGAAGCGCTGCTGCCCGCGATTGCCGGCGGCGATCTCGTCGTCGCGCTCGCTTCGGATGAGAAGAATCGCCATGCGCCGCACAGCATCGCGACGCGCGCTGCCGGCGGGACCGGCAAGTTCAAGCTGAACGGTCGCAAGATTCACGTGCTCGATGGCCACGTCGCCGATCGACTGATCGTCACCGCGCGCACTTCGGGCGACGTCGAGAGCCGCGATGGCATCACGCTGTTCCTGATCGACGCCAAGGCAAGCGGCGTCAACATCACGCGCACACCGACTGTCGACAGTCACAATGCGTCGGCGGTCGAGTTGCGCGATGTGGCCGTGAGTGACACCGACGTCGTCGGCACGTTCGACAAGGGTGCAGTCGTACTCGATGCGGTTCTCGACGCGGGTCGCGCAGTGCTTGCGGCCGAGTTGCTCGGCGTGGCGGAGGAATCCTTCGAGCGCACGCTGACCTATCTGCGCGAGCGCGAACAGTTCGGCGCGAAGATCGGCACGTTCCAGGCACTGCAGCACCGTGCGGCGCATTTGTTCTGCGAGATCGAGCTGGTGCGGTCGGTTGTGCTGCGCACATTGCAGGCGTTGGATGCGCAGGAGCCGACGGCTTCGAATCTCGTGTGCCTCGCCAAGGGCAAGGCAAGCGACGTGGCGCGGATCGCGACCAACGAAGCGGTGCAGATGCACGGCGGCATAGGCATGACCGACGAATTCGACATCGGCTTCTTCATGAAGCGCGCCCGCGCCGCCGGCGAGACTTTCGGCGACTACTACTATCACGCCGATCGCTACGCGCAGCTCGCGGGGTACTGACGCCTGAATTTCCTGCAGTTTCCGCTTCTGCGCTTTCGCGCGCACCGCCAACTGTATATAACTACAACCCTGGACCTGGGCCAGGAACCGCACATGTATCTCACCGGCGCCGATCTGATCGACATGACGCTCAAGCAACTCGAGATGCTCGAGGAGATTCTGCGCGCGGACGCACGCGCGTATGCCGAGGAGCGCGACGCGGCGGCACGCGACGCGCGTCATTGCCGAGAAGCCACCGACGCTATTCGCGCGTTGATTCCAAGACTGCTCGCCGCGCGCGCGGCACAGCTGCCGAAAAGTCAATTGCAGATTCCCAGTTGTGCAAACGACGACGAGTTGTAACGCCGCTACGGCGCGGAACTTCGTCACACGACAGAACGTTGAGCCTCGAAGCGTGATCCACGTCCTCACCGGTCGCGGCCGGCCGCGAGTACGTTGGGCGCACTGGGAAGAGGCGACAGGACTTATGACAACAGAGCGCGATCCGGACACCGAACCGACGGTCGAGATCGAGCGGCCGACTCTGCCGGCGCCTGCGGCGGAAATCGAAGACGTCGATCAGAACTTCGACCCGGAAAAAACGCTGGTGCGCGATGACTGGGAAAGCACCGCGATTCGTCGCGTAGCGCCGCATGTCGCGGCCGTGCAGGACGAAGTCGCTGCGGACGACCAGGAGCCGTTCGGCTGGGAAAGCGAGGCCGTGCGCAGGCTGTCGCGCGTGGTCCAGAACAATCAGATCTAGATGGCCGGATCGAGTCGACCCGGGGCAGGAGTCAGTTCTTGCCCGACGCGCAGCTGCGCGCCGGCGCCTTCGATCAGAATCAGGTTCTGACCGAAGATCACTCCCTTCAATTCACGATCGAAACGAAATTTCGCCAGCGCCTGCAGCGGTTCTTTACCGTCGCGCAGGCCGGTGGCCTGGTCGGTCGTCGTGACGATGCAACGCGTGCAGCCTTTCGCGCGGCGTAGCCGGACCTTGCCCGCCGTCAGATCGTGCAGCTGATCTTCGCCGAACGGCGGCAAGCCGCTGACGACGATGTTCGGGCGGAAGCGATTCATCGGGAGCTTGTTCTGCAGCCGGCTGTTGAGGTCGTCGAGCGACGCCTCGGAAGCCAGCAGCCACGGGAAGGCGTCGGAGAACTGATTCAGCGCTTCCACACCGGAGGTCCACTGCTGATCGCTGGCGCGCTTGCGACGCGCATCGAAACGTACCAGCCGCACCGGCGAGCCGAGATAGCTGCTCAGGAACTCCGCGGGCTCGTCACCTGCGTCGAAAGCCGCGCAGCTGTCTTTCCAGATCGTAACCTCGACTTCGCGCCCGGACTTCGCGGGCGCCACACGCAACTCTGAGCCGCCGGGAATGCGCAGTCGTAGCGCCGTGTCGGTTGGGGTCGTTTCGATCAGAGCCGTTTCGATCAGCGCGAGCCGCGGCTCTTCACGCTGGGTGATGAATCGGCCGTCCGGCCGAGTGATCAACCACTCGCGATCGTGCTCGAATCCAGCAGCCGCCACGCGCGCGCTGTCGACGGCGATGCCGCGGCAACCCTTGACGGGATAAACGTTCAGGCCGGTGATGCGGATCATGAGAGGTGCTAGTCTGCCAGCCCGGCTATTCCAATGGATAAGAAAGTAGAAGAAATGGGCTTGCACGCTGCCGGCGTCCACGTCGGCCCGCTCGATTCGCGTCCCGCGCGCCTGTTCGTCGCGCTCGCCTCGTTCCTGGCCGTCAACGCGATGATCGCCGAATTCGTCGGGGTGAAGATATTCGCGCTCGAGCCGTCGCTCGGGGTCGCGCCGTTCAACTGGAATCTGTTCGGGCAGAACGGCTCGCTGTCGTTCACCAGCGGCGTGCTGCTTTGGCCGTTCGTCTTCCTGATGACCGACGTCATCAACGAGTACTTCGGTCGGCGCGGCGTGCAGTTCATCTCGTGGCTGACGGTGGTGCTGATCAGCTACGGCTTTCTCACCGCATATCTCGCGATCGCGCTGACGCCGGCGGGGTGGTGGGTGACGGTCAATCAGCGCAGTGGCGTGCCCAACATGCAGGCTGCGTTCGCGAGCATCTTCGGGCAGGGGATGTGGACGATCGGCGGCTCGATCACGGCGTTCCTGATCGGACAGCTCATCGACGTCGCGGTGTTCCATCGCATTCGCATGGTGACCGGCGAGCGCTGGGTATGGCTGCGCGCCACCGGCTCGACTGCCGTTTCGCAGCTCATCGACAGCTTCGTCGTGCTCTACATCGCGTTCGTGATCGGGCCGCAGCACTGGCCCATGGGACTGTTCCTCGCCGTCGGCACCGTCAACTACTGCTACAAGCTGCTGATGGCGTTCCTGCTGATCCCGCTGATCTACCTGGTGCGCCGCCTGATCTACGCCTACCTCGGCGAGAAAACCGCCGCCGCTATGGAAGATGCTGCGCGCCAGGTCTAGGTGCCGGGGGAAAAAAACGATGCATAACTCAGCAGCGCAGCATTGCTGCACCGCTGAGTTATGACGCGTTTTTTTCCCCCGGCACCGACTAGAACAGCATGCGCGCCATGGCGCGGCGGGTTTGATTGACGATGGGATCGGCTTCGCCGATCAGTTCGAAGGCCATCACGAGGCTGCGACGCGCGAGGTCGTCTTTGTAGGTGCGGTGATCGCGCAGCATCTCCAGCCAGGAGAGCAGGGCGGGTTCGACGTCGCCACCGAGCAGCTGATGCACGGCGAGCGCGTGCTTGAGCTCCAGGTCAGTGGGATTCGCGGCTGCGCGCTCGCGCAGCGAACGCACATCCGGATATGCAGCGACCACATCGCTGAACGCGAGCAGCGCCGCGAGCCGCTTCACCGACGGATGCGTCGGATTCGATCCCTGCAGACGTTCGAGCTCCTTGCGCGCGCCATCCACGTCTCCATCGAGCGCCTGCAGCTCGGCGAGGCTGGTCTGCAGGTCGATGTTCTCGCGATCGCGAGCGAGCTCGTTCTCGATGATCTTGCGGGCGCCCGCGAAATCGCCGGCAGCCTTCAGCTGCTGCGCACGTTGCAGCGGGCTGTCGACGGTTTTCGGCAGATGCTTCTCGAGCATCTCGCGAATCTGCGACTCCGGGACCACGCCGATGAAGTGATCCACGACCGTGCGGTCCTTGAACAGCACGACCGTCGGCAGGCTGCGCACGCCAATCTGCTGCGAGAGTTCCTGTTGCTCGTCGGTGTTCACCTTGGCGAGCTTCAAGCGCCCGGCGTACTGCTCGACCAGCCGGTCGAGGATCGGCATGAGCTGACGGCAAGGGCCGCACCACGGCGCCCAGAAATCCACGAGCACGGGCGTGGTGCCCGACGCTTCGACGACATCGGTCATGAAGTTGGCGGCAGTCACGGTCATCGCCGCGGCGGCTTCGGTCACGAGGTCCTCCGGTCTATCTGAGGGGGTGGTCGGCTGCCCAACGATGGCGACTTCAGCGGGGAAATCAAGCCTGCGGTCTGCGGCGTAGAATCGGCGCCCCGACCTGTGTAGGCTTCCGCGCCCACCCCGTCCATCGATTCGCCCCTCAACGCTGTATACCGATGCAGACCACCATGAATCAGCCTGCCGCCGCCGTTGCCGTGCCCGAGCGACCCGTCGCCACCGCAATCAACCAGAACTATCTCGGCGATGAAGAGCAGATCATGCGGGAGCTGGCCGACGCGGCGCGGTTGCCCGAGGCACTGCGCGAACGCATCGCGGCGCGTGCCGCGCAGCTGGTCGAAGGTGTGCGCAACACCCGGGTGAAGCGCACCGGTCTCGACGCGTTCCTGCGTCAGTACGATCTGTCCTCGCAGGAAGGCGTGATCCTGATGTGTCTCGCCGAAGCGCTGCTGCGCATTCCGGACGATGCGACAGCGGACAAGCTGATTGCCGACAAGATTTCCGCCGGCGACTGGGCTGCGCACTTCGGCGAAGCCGAATCCCTGTTCGTGAACGCCGGGACCTGGGGCCTGATGCTGACCGGACAGATCGTGCGGCCGAGCGACGCGGACCTGCACGATCCGCGCGGCGTGATCGCGCGCATCGCGGGACGCCTCGGCGAGCCGGTACTGCGTGCCGCGTTCCGGCAAGCCATGCGCATCATGGGTCACCAGTTCGTGATGGGCCGCACCATCGAGGAAGCGCTGGAGCGCTCGGTCTCGGGCGACAACCGCGCCTATCGCTATTCGTTCGACATGCTCGGCGAGGCCGCGCTGACCGACGCGGACGCCAAGCGCTATCTCGCCGCCTATCACCAGGCAATCGGCGCAGTGGCGCGCTCGATCAAGCCGGGTACTGCCATCGAGGCGGCGCCGAGCATTTCGGTGAAGCTGTCCGCGCTGTTCGCGCGCTATGAGTTCACGCAGCGACGCCGCGTGCTGACCGAGCTCGCGCCGCGTCTGCACGAGCTGGCGATCGCTGCCCGCGACGGCGGCATCGCGCTCACGGTCGATGCCGAGGAAGCCGAGCGCCTGGAGTTGTCGCTGGAGCTGATCGAGCACGTCATGCGCTCGCCGCAACTCAAGGGATGGAACGGTTTCGGCCTGGCGGTACAGGCGTATCAGAAGCGCACG
>Ga0068863_100000666_pt1 | contig 34638 bp, 29 predicted proteins | sample KBSSwiS62_FD_66596 | JGI IMG/M metagenome (GOLD analysis project Ga0068863, IMG submission 66596) | Switchgrass rhizosphere microbial communities from Kellogg Biological Station, Michigan, USA - KBS Switchgrass S6-2 | ecosystem: Host-associated > Plants > Roots > Rhizosphere > Soil ... | reverse complement strand
GTCGCGTGGGCCGCGCGCCGCTGCGGGCTGTACTACGTCCCGATCAACACCCACCTGACCGCCGCCGAGGCCGCCTACATCATCGACAACAGCGGCGCCAAAGCCGTCGTCGGATCGGCCGCGTTGCGCAAGACGTGCGAGAACCTTGCCGAGCACACCGTGCCACAGCTACGCATCATCTGCGACGATGATTTGGACGGCTGGCACCGTTATCCCGAATGCGTTGCGGATCAACCGGATACGCCCATCGGCGACGAAATCGAAGGCGACCTTCTGCAGTACTCGTCGGGCACCACCGGCCGCCCGAAGGGCATCAAGCGCGAACTACCGCACCTGCCGCCGGCCGAGGTCCCCGGCTTGATGTCGGCGTTGGTCAGCTTCTGGCTCGAACCCGAGGCCATCTACCTCAGCCCGGCCCCGCTCTACCACACTGCGCCGTCGGTCTGGTCGATGCAGATTCAGGGCGCAGGCATCACGACGGTTGTGCTGGAGAAGTTCGACGCCGAGGGCTGTCTCGATGCGATCCAGCGCCACCGGGTCACGCACGGTCAGTTCGTGCCGGTGATGTTCACCCGGATGCTGAAACTGCCTGAGGCCGTTCGCGAGCGCTACGACCTGTCCAGCCTGAAGCGGGTGATGCACGCCGCTGCGCCGTGTCCCGTCGAGATCAAGAAGCAGATGATCGATTGGTGGGGTCCGATCGTCGACGAGTACTACGCCTCCTCCGAGGCCATCGGCTCGACTCTGATCACCGCGGACGACTGGCTGGCGCATCCGGGTTCGGTCGGCAAGCCGATGGTGGGCGAGTTGCACATTCTCGACGAGGACGGCAACGAATTGCCGCCGGGCCATGCGGGCGAGATCTACTTCGCGGGCGGCTTCGACTTCGAATACCTCAACGATCCGGAGAAGACCGCCAAGTCACGCGACAAGCACGGCTGGAAAACCGTCGGCGACATCGGTTATCTCGACGAAGAGGGTTACCTCTATCTGACCGATCGGCGCCATCACATGATCATCTCCGGCGGCGTGAACATCTATCCGCAAGAGGCCGAGAACATGTTGGTAACGCATCCCAAGGTGATGGACGCCGCCGTGTTCGGCATTCCGCATGACGAAATGGGCCAGGCCGTCAAGGGCGTCGTGCAGACCGTCGACCCAGCCGATGCCACCGACGAATTCGGCGACGAGCTGCTGGGCTGGCTGCGGGATCGGTTGGCGCACTACAAGTGTCCGCGGTCGATTTCGTTCGAGGCGCAGCTGCCGCGCACCGATACCGGCAAGCTCTACAAGCAGGGACTGATAGACAAGTATTCGTGACGGAGCTCGCGGGCGGTGTTGTCGTCGCGGTCGGATCCCCTTCCGACGACGCGACTTTCACGCTGACCGAAGACGACACCGACGACCGCCGCACCATCACCGTCGCATCGGTGCCCGACGCGCTCGCCGAACTCGCCGAACGATGCGAACGCTGGCCGCAGGCCACAGCCGTCTGCGACGATGTGCTCCGGTCGATCGACCCGAAAGGCCCCACGCGCGCGGGCGTCGTCACCGAATCGCTGGCGTATTCGACCCTGCAGTCGGGCCCGGAGTTCGCCCGCTGGCTCGCCGAGCGCGGACCCGCCACCGTCCCGGTGATCGCCGATCCTGTTCAGGCCGACTGCACCGGCGACTGTCTGCACGTCCGCTTCAACCGGCCGCAACGGCACAACGCGTTCTCCACCGATATGCGGGCGGCGCTGCTCGAAAAGCTCGACGTCGCGCGCCTCGATCCGTCGATCACCGAAGTGGTGCTGACTGGCAACGGCCCGTCCTTCTGCAGCGGTGGCGACCTCGCCGAGTTCGGCACCTTCGCCGATCCCGCCAGCGCCCATCTGGCCCGCACCCGCTACTCGCCCGCATTGGTGCTCGACGAAATCACCGCCCGCCTCGGCCGCAGCTGCCGCGCCGACGTGCACGGCCAGGTGCTCGGCAGCGGACTCGAGATGGCTGCCTATTGCGGCAGGGTGCGCGCCCATCCCGACGCTGTGCTTGGGCTGCCCGAACTGAGCCTCGGTCTGATCCCCGGCGCCGGCGGCACCGTCAGCATCACCCGCCGCATCGGGCGCTGGCGCACCGCGTATCTGGTGTTGTCCGGCCGGACAATCGACACCGCCACGGCCCTGCGGTGGGGTCTCATCGACGAAGTCCAGTGACTTCGGCGTGATTCGTAGCGCTGACCGCGACTATCCACGCCGAAACCGCATTAGTGGCAGGCTGGCAGCATGGGCTCGCCGAGCATGCGACCCACCGGCTGGTTCCAGGTGGCCTGGAGCGCCGATCTCGGGGTCGGCGACGTCAAACCGCTGCATTACTTCGGTACGGAGCTGGTGGCGTTCCGCGACCTCGACGGCTCCGTCCGCGTTCTCGATGCGCACTGCCAGCACATGGGCGCCGATCTGTCCCACGGCGGCTGTGTTGTCGAAGGCGGTATCCAATGCCCGTTCCACGGCTGGGTGTGGAGCGGCGACGACGGACACAACGTCCGCATCCCGTACGAACCACACCCCGATGACGTCCGCCGCGTGCAGTCTTGGCCCACCGCGGAATTCAACGAGTGCATCTACGTGTGGCACGACATAGGCCGTCGCGCGCCGGCATGGCAGGCGCCCGATGCGTGGGGCGGCCTGGAAGAGCGCATCGGCAGTTACTGGTTCCGCACCGTTGGCCCCGACGAGAAGCAGTTCTTTGCGGGCGTGACGGTGCATCCACAAGTGGTCGTCGAGAGCTCAGTCGATCGGCAGCATTATCGATTCGTCCACAAGGTGCCGGTGAGCCCGGCCCTGCTCGCCTCGACCGCAGACAACTCCAGCTGGCATGCCACCATCGGTTTCGGCGCCGGCAATCCCGTCGAAATATATTGGCACGGTGTGGGTTTGAGCTTCAGCTGCGAAGACAACGGCGACGGCATGCAGATCATCTCCATCTGCCCCACCCCGGTGGACGACTTCACCAGCGATATCTTTGCGACCTACTGGGTGTCTGAAGACCTCGACTACGACGACCGACTCGCGGCAGCCAAGCGGTCGCTACCCGACGACATCGACATCTGGGCTCATCTCGAGTACCTCGAACGTCCGGCATTGGCGCCGTCGGAGGCCGACGACTTCCGGCAGATGCGCCATTGGGCCAGCGGTTTTTATCCCGCTCAGCCCGACCTGCGCAGCGTCACCCTGTAGGTGTACTGCTCCGGCAGAAAGTGACTGACCGACAACTCGACCGGGCTGCCTCCGGCATCCGTGTACAGGCGGTCCACCCGCAGCATCGGATGACCCGGCTCGCAGCCGACGGCGTCGGCGACCACATCGTCGGCCGGAGCTACTGTGATCGATTGTGCCGCTTCAGCAATAGGCTCGGCGAGGTGTGGCTCCAGCAAGCCGATAACGGTCTGCGTGCCGACTGCGCCGTCGACGAGCGTGGGCTGTATCGGCTGGGCCACCGACGGGATCAGATGCACGGTCGTCGACACGAACGGAACGCCGTCGTGCAGCCGGCGGAACACCACTGTGTACACGACGTCGTCGTCCAGCCGTAGCCGGCTCGCCGCGTCGACGTCGACCCGGCGGCGCAGCCCCGCCAGCACTTCCATCGTCGTGTCGTCGGACAGACTCATCAGGTCCTCGATCGACCCGAGTTGGCGCAGGTACCGCCCAGGCTCGCTGGCGTACGTGCCGCGGCCGGGCACCCGGTACACCGCACCCTCGGCGACCAGGTCCTGAAACGCCCGCCGCACGGTCTGACGCGACAAACCGTGCCGCGCAACAAGTTCGGATTCGGTCGGCAGTCGTGCACCGTCGCTGTACTGACCAGCTGCGATCTCGTCGCGCAGCTGTTCACGCAGGATCTGGTAGGCGGGCTTCATCAGATGCCCCCGCGGGCCACCAACTGACTGGCAATCACATTGCGCTGGATCTCGTTGGTACCTTCACCGACAATCATCAGCGGCGCGTCGCGGAAGTAGCGTTCGACGTCGAATTCGGTGGAATAGCCGTAGCCGCCGTGGATTCGCACCGCGTTGAGCGCGATCTCCATCGCGACTTCGGAGGCGAACAGCTTGGCCATCCCGGCTTCCATGTCGGCGCGCTCGCCGGCGTCGTACCGGTCGGCGGCGTAGAACGTGAGCTGGCGGGCTGCGGTCAGCTTGGTGGCCATATCAGCCAGGTAGTGGCCGACGGCCTGGTGCTTCCAGATCGGCTGGCCGAAGCTCTCGCGGTCCTGCGCATAGCGCAGCGCATCCTCGAGCGCCGCCGTTGCCACGCCCAGCGCCCGCGAGGCCACTTGAATACGCCCTGTCTCAAGGCCTTTCATCATCTGCGCGAAGCCTTTACCCGGCTCGCCGCCCAGGACGGCCGACGCGGGCACCCGGCAGTCGTCGAACGTGAGCTCGCAGGACTCGACGCCCTTGTAGCCCAGCTTGGGCAGGTCCCGCGACACGGTCAGGCCGTCGCCGTGTTCGACGAGCACCACCGAAATCCCTTTGTGCGCAGGCTTGGCCGCGGGATCGGTCTTGCACAGCAGGGCGATCAACCCCGACCGGCGTGCGTTGCTGATCCATGTCTTGGACCCGTTGATCACCAATTCGTCGCCGGACGCGATCGCGGTCGTCTTCATGTTCTGCAGATCCGAGCCGCCGCCGGGCTCGGTCAGGGCCATCGTGGCGCGCACCTCGCCGGTCGCCATCGCCGGGAGGTACTTGCGCTTCTGTTCCTCGGTGCCGAACAGGCTCAGCAGTTTGGCGACGACGGTGTGCCCGCCCATCGCGCCTGCCAGGCTCATCCAGCCGCGCGACAACTCCTGGGTGACCTCGACGTAGCAGCGGGTCGAAACCGGCAAGCCGCCGTATTCCTCGGGCACTGCCAGGCCGTAGATGCCGATGCGCTTCATCTGCTCGATCCACGCCTCGGGGTACTCGTTGGCATGCTCGACGTCGCGGACAGTTGGTTTCACATCCCGGTCGACGAATGCCCGCACCGTCTCGACCAGCAGGATCTCTTCTTCGGTCATCATATGTACGGCCATATTGACACTTTGTGCGGCCCAATGGCAACATCGCGGCTGTGAGCGGTCCATACTTCGACGACTTGGAAGTGGGCCAGGTCTTCGACTCGGCGCCCTCGATGACTTTGAGCGAGGGCGCCGCGGGCGCCCACCAGGCGATCATCGGCGATCGGCTGCGCATCGCGCTTGACGCGCAGTTGGCGTACGCCGTGACGGGCGCGACCTCGGCGCTGGCCCACCCCGCCCTGGTCTGTGATGTGGCGATCGGGCAGAGCACGCTGGCCACCCTGCGGGTCAAGGCGAATCTGTTCTACCGTGGCCTGGCGTTTCACCGGTTTCCGGTCATCGGAGACAGCCTGTTCACCCGGACGGAAGTCGTGGGGCTGAAGCAGAACTCGGCCAAACCGGGCCGCGCGCCGACCGGCCTTGCGGCGCTGAGGATGACGACCGTCGACCAGATCGGCAGGGTGGTACTGGACTTTTACCGCTGTGCGATGCTGCCGCTGAGCGCCGAGCGCGAGACCGGTCGCAATGACGACCTGTCCGGTTTCGGCGCCGACCTCGCGTCCCCGCCCGATCCGACCGCCGACTGGGACGCCGGCACCTTCCGCGAGAAGGTGCCGGGTGCTCACTTCGACCCCGGCCTCGCCGGTGCTGTCATGCAGAGCACCGCCGACGTAGTCACCAGCGCGCCGGAGCTCGCCCGGCTGACGCTCAATATCGCTGCAACACACCATGATTGGCGTGTCGGCGGCCAGCGGCTAGTGTACGGCGGGCATACCATCGGATTGGCTTTGGCGCAGGCGTCACGGCTGCTGCCCAACCTCGTAACCGTCCTCGGCTGGGAGTCCTGCGACCACACCGGGCCAGTCCACGAGGGCGACACGCTGCACAGCGAACTGCACGTCGAGGCGGCAGATCCGTTGCCGGACGGTCGCGGGGGAGTGCTGAATCTGAGGTCGCTGGTGTTTGCGGTCGGGGAGCCCGATCGCAAAGTGCTCGACTGGCGGTTCACGGCGCTGCAGTTCTGAGCGGTTTCGGCGCGCATACGCCCGCTCAGCGTCGTTTTCCGCGCCGAAATCGCACAATGGAGGCATGTTGGCCTTGCCCGTCGCCGTGCTGACGCGAGCGCGGCTGGCCGCCGATACATTCCAACGGCTCACCGGTGTCGCGGTCGATGCCGACGAACTCCTCGCCGGCCGCGCTGCTCTGCTCGGGCTGTCACCACAGGGCCGGCTCTCCGCGGGGGGTGCCACCCGGCTCATGCCCAGCCGCGATGGATGGTGTGCACTCACGTTGTCACGGCAAGACGACATCGACGCGGTACCCGCGCTGACCGAATTCGAGACAACAGACGATCCGTGGCCGGCCGTTGAGCGGTGGGTGGGCGAACGTGCCTGCACTGAGGTCGCCGCGCGGGCCCGACTGCTCGGCCTTCCAGTCGCGGCGCTCGGCGAAACAGCCGCCGCGCCACCACGGATCACTGACTTAGGTGCCGCCGCCGCCCCGCGCGACGTCAGCGGACTCTTGGTCGCCGACCTGTCCTCGATGTGGGCAGGCCCGCTCTGCGGTCAGCTGCTCAGCCGAGCGGGGGCCACCGTCGTCAAGGTCGAAACCCGGGCTAGACCCGACGGCACACGCGCCGGTCCTTCGACGTTCTTCGACTGGATGAACAACGGAAAGCTCTCGTACGCCGTCGATTTCGACGAGCCGTCGGGCCTGCGACAGTTGCTCGATGCTGCCGATGTTGTCATCGAATCGTCACGCCCGGCCGCCCTCGCACGCCGCGGGGTCGGCCCAGCGCCGCGCGACGGCCAGGTGTGGTTGCGCATCACAGGCCACGGCACCGAAGGGGAGCGGGCGAACTGGGTGGCGTTCGGCGACGACGCCGCGGTGTCCGGCGGCCTGGTCGGCGGCACCGATAGCGAACCGGTGTTCTGTGGCGACGCGGTGGCCGACCCGTTGACGGGGCTGCACGGCGCGCTCGCTGCGGCGGAGTCGCTGAGCCGCGGTGGCGGCCAACTGATCGAACTGTCGATGGCCGCCGTCGCCGCGACCTATGCCGCCGACGATCGCACCGTCGAAACATATTGCGATGCAACGCCAAAACCTTCAGGCACAGGCCCGGCACTAGGCGCAGACAATGGTCTGGTCGAACGACGGCTGGTCGCTTCATGCTGATTCAACGCGCCACGCTGCTCGACGGCACCGTCACCGACATTCGCCTCGACGAACAGATCACCGACGTCGGCGAGCGCAATCCCGAGAAGGGCGAGGTGGTCTTCGACGCCGCAGGTGCGACCGTGATCCCAGGCCTGCACGACCACCACGTCCACCTTCGCTCGGCCGCTGCGGCGCTGACCTCGGCGCGCGTCGGGCCTGCCGAAGTTCGGGACCGCGACGACCTGGCTCGCGCGCTCGCCGACGCTCCCGTCGGCAGTGACGGGTGGATAAGGGCCGTCGGCTATCACGAGGCCGTGGCTGGTCCGCTCGACCGCCGCGTGCTCGATGAGGTGTCACCCCCGCTGCCGGTCCGGGTGCAGCACCGCAGCGGTGTGCTGTGGACGCTTAACTCGGCGGCCCTGGCAAGGGTGGGGCTGGCCAAGCACCCCGACGGGCGGTTGCCCAGCGCCGACCACAGTTGGTCGGACACGTTGCAGCGCAACGAAAGCGGCCTGGCTGAGGTCAGCCGACGGCTCAGCGAACGCGGTGTCACCGGCGTCACCGACGCCACCCCGGACTTCGAAGTCAGCGACATCGTCAAACTGATGCAGGCCCACCGGCACGGCGAGCTTCGCCAGCGCGTGCACTGCCTGGCGCCCGGCAAGCGCATCCTGCACGACACCGACCTCAACCTCGACGAACTCACCGCCTGGATCGTGGGACGGCACGCAGAAGACGCCCCTGTCGCAGTCCATTGCGTGACCGCGGCCCAACTCGTCGTGACCCTCTCGGCGTTGCGCGAGGCGGGCACCCATCCGCAGGACCGCATCGAGCACGCCGCGGTGGTGCCCGACGACGCCCTCGCCGACCTCAAGAGCCTCGGTGTCACCGTTGTGACCCAGCCCAACTTCGTCGCGGAGCGTGGCGACCAATACCTGACCGACGTCCCCGCCGACGAACACCACGAACTGTGGCGGCTTGCCTCACTGTTGAAGGCCGGCGTGAAAGTCGTGCTGTCCACCGACATGCCGTTCGGCCAAGACGACCCGTGGGCGACCATGCGGGCTGCCGTCCACAGGACCACGGCCGGCGGCGCAGTACTCGGCGCCGACGAATGTGTCTCGGCGCGTGAGGCTTTGACGATGTTCTTCGGTACATCGAACGCGCCTACCGAGCCACGAGCCATAGCTAAGGGACAGCCAGGCGACGTTACGCTGTTGTCCGCGCCGCCCGATGAGGTGCTCGAACAACTGGACTCGCACATGGTTGCCGCGACCATCGTCGCGGGCCAAGTCGTCTTCGAACGCCGTTGACGTCCGCGATTACGCCGCCGCGGGTGCGAACGCCTTTCGCAGCAGCTCGCACTGGCTCTTGAAGAACGACTGGGAGACATCGGCTTTCGGCACTATGCCGTCGAAGCCGTGAAAGGCTCCTGGGACGACCTCGACCTCGCACGCGACACCGGCGGCCTCGAGTCGCTCGGCGTAGGCCAGGTCCTCGTCGTGAAACAGATCCAACGTGCCGACGCCGAGCCACGCCTTCGGCAATCCGCTCAGGTCTTCGCGCCGCGCGGGCACGGCGACCTCGGGGTCAGCCCCCCCGAGGTATGCGGACCAGCCGTACTTATTGCTCGAGTGGTTCCACAGCCGCAGCCCTGGATTATCCAAGTGTCTGCCCACAGTGCGGTCGTCGAGCATCGGATAGACCAATATCTGTGCGGTAAGGGGGATTTCGCCGCGGTCGCGGACGAGTAGCGCCAGCGCTGCGGCCAACCCTCCGCCTGCGCTCGCCCCGCCGATGGCAACGCGCCCTGGGTCGACTGACGGCAGGCGAACCAGCCACTGCAACGCCGAATAGCAGTCCTCGAGCGGTATCGGGTACGGATGATCGGGCGCCAGCCGGTAATCCACCGAGGCGACGATCGCCCCGAGTTCGCGCGCGTACCGGCGACACAATGCATCGTCCTGCGCCGCGGCTCCGATGACGTACCCGCCGCCGTGGATCCACAGCAGCGCCGGGGCCGGGCCCGTCACGCCAGTGGGGCGGAACAGCCGGATCCCGACGCCCGACGGCAGCGTCAGCACCTCGATGTCGCTCGGCGGGCGTCGGCGCCACAGCAGGCGCTCCGCTGCACGCAGGAACGGCACCGTGGCAGGTGTGACGACCTGCTTGGGCAGATGCCGGGCGACCCGGCGCAGGTCGGGATGGAACTCGGGGAGCGGCACTCGATAAGTATTACCAGCTGCGCGTACCCGTAAAAATCTTCGTTCCCGTGACGAGGTTTCGTGATTTGGCTCGAAGCGGTTTGCTGAATGCCATAATTTACGCGATGGTCACTGTTGTAGGCCGTTCGTACGAGTCAAACGCGATAGCCGACTTTCTGGAGTCAGTCGGCACGCAACCCTCTGCCCTGCTCATCGAGGGGGAAGCAGGGGTCGGCAAGTCCACTCTGTGGCTCGCTGCGCTCGAGAAGGCCGGCGATCGTGGCTTCCACACTCTGTCGGCGGGGGCTTCGCAAGCGGAGTCTGTGCTGGAGTACGGCACGGTGGCCGACCTGCTCGTCGGTGTCGCTCCTGAGCTTTTCAACGGGTTGCCCGAAGTTCAGAAGGCGGCGATCGACCGTGTGTTGCTCCGCGCAGACGTTGAACCATCGGCTGGTGATTGGCAGCTGATATCCGGGGCGTTGACTTGCATTGTTCAGCGGCTCAGCAAGAGTGCGCCGGTGCTAGTCGCTGTCGATGATGTGCAGTGGCTGGATCACAGCAGTCGAGCGGTGATCGACGACATGGCTCGGCGGCTTCCGCCGCGTGCGGCACTGCTGGTGACGGCGCGCTGTGAGACGGGTGGCGCGAGTGCGACGCCCTGGCTCGAGGTAGCGCTGTCCAATCGGTTGACCCGGCTCAGGGTCTATCCGATGTGCATGAGTGATTTGCACAAACTGCTTTTCGCGCGGTTGGGCAAGCCGGTGCCCCGGCCGACAATGCGCCGAATCGCGAAGACCTCGGCCGGAAACCCGTTCTATGCCTTGGAGTTGGCGCGCGACGTGGCCTGTGGATCAACTGACGGTGAGCACAGCCTCCCGCGGAGTCTGGCCAATCTGGTCCGCGAACGTGTCGGCGGCCTCAGCCCGGATGCCCGCGAGGTTCTGCTGGCCGCTGCATGCGTCGCAGATCCGACTGTGGAGGCATTGGCGCGGGCAACCGGTACGTCTGTCGAGCGCACCGTCGAACTGCTCGGCTATGCGGAACGCCAGAGAATCGTCGCGATCCACGGCAACCGTGTGCGTTTTACCCATCCGCTGTTGGCCAGTGGCGTTTACAGCGGCAGCCCACCGGCGCAGCGTCGGCGGATTCACAGCGCGCTGGCCGATACCCTGACTCAGCCCGAACTGAAGGTCAGGCATCTCGCGCTGGCCGCGTCGAGTCACGATCCTGAACTGCTGCGCGCACTGGACGGGGCGGCGGACGCCGCGCGTGTCAGGGGAGCGCCTGCTGAGGCCGCCGAATTACTTGACCTGGCAATCAAACTCGGTGGTGACACCCCAGCGCGTCGGACGCGTTCTGCGGAGAACCATCTGCGATCAGGGGATCCAATGAGGGCGGGCGACCTGCTCGCGCCAACCATCGACCAACTGCCGCCCGGTCCCGAGCGTGCCGGCGCGCTGAATGTGCTTGCCGGAGCGCACATGTTCCGCAGCGGCACGCGCAAGGCGACGGATCTCCTGACGCGCGCAGCCGACGATTCGGCAGACAACCCGCGCACCATGATCCAGACGCTGCTGGCACTCGCCTTTACGCAGAGCATCGCAGGTGACTACGACAAGGCGGTGCAAATCGCCAGACGCGCGGTCGGGGAAGCCGAGAAACTCGGTGTGCCTGCCTTGCAGAGTCAGGCACTCGCGAACTATGTGACGATTAATGCGTTAGACGGCAACGGGATTGACGAGTCGGCGCTCGACCGGGCGCTCGGCCTGGCGGACCCGGACCTTGACGTCTCCATCGTGTTTCACGCAAGTGCCGCCAGGGCCCAGGCGCTGGCCTGGACCGGCCGGCTCGACGAGGCCCGCGCCGAACTACACGAACTGCGGACGCACTGCGTCGAAGAGGGTGCCGACAGCGACTTGCTCTTTGTTTCGGTGCACACCGCCATGGTGGAAATCTGGCGCGGGCGATTCGCCGATGCGACGCTGGCTGCCGACGAAGCCGTTCAACTTGCCGAACAGATCGGGGGTGAGCACTTGGTGTCCATCGCGAAGACGATGCGCGCCGCCGCCGCCGCTTTCGCCGGTCGGGTGGACAACGCGCGCACCGACATCGCCGATGCAATCGCCGCCGTCGACAAATGCGGAACGCAGGGGTTGGCGTATGGGCCGGCCGCCGTCCAGGGGTTCCTTGAGGTCTCGTTGGCCAACTATGCAGCAGCGGCAACGGCGCTGGAGCAATGCTGTAGGGAATTCCGCGACCTGCCAGGCACCGAAATCGTCACTGCCAGTTTCATTCCCGACGCTGTGGAGGCTCTGGTCGCATTGGGCCGGTGCGACGAAGCCGAACCAATGATCAAAGCGCTGGAACACAACGGACGGGTGTTCAACCGACCGTGGATGCTGGCGATCGGCGCACGATGCCGGGCCATGGTGTTGGGCGCACTGGGTGAGGTGGATGCGGCCGAACGGATTTTGCATCACGCGCTGATCCTGCACGGCGCGCTGCCAATGCCGTTCGAGCGAGCCCGCACTCAGCTTTTCCTCGGCCAGGTGCAGCGCAGACGCAGGCTGAAGATCACGGCCGCGGCGACGATCACCCAGGCGCTGTTGGCATTCGAGAACATGGGCAGCGATTTGTGGGCCGAGCGTGCACGCACCGAACTAGCGCGGACCAGCACCAGCCGGACGCCTGGTGACAGCCTTACCCGCTCCGAGAGGCGTGTCGCCGAACTAGTGGTGACCGGCCTGACTTCAGCCGAGGTTGCTGCACAGCTCTGCATCAGCGCCAAGGCGATCGAGGCCAGCCTGAGTCGGATCTACCGCAAACTGGACATCCACTCGCGCGCCGAACTTCGCCGATTCATGGCCGAGCCGGCCTAAAGCTTCTACTTGAGCAGCGGGTCGCGGGGCAGGCCGAGGATGCGTTCGGCGATGGTGTTGCGGGTGATCTCCGACGTGCCGCCGGCGATGGTCATCGCCCGGTTGCCGAGGTAACTGCGCAGCAGCTTCGGCGCCTGGCCGACCACTGCCGCCGAACCGGACAGCTCCATGCCCAGCTCGGTGATCCGCTGCCCTGCCTCGGCCACCAGCAGTTTGGTCACGTTGCCCTCTGGCCCTGGCTCCGCGCCCGCGATGGCCCGACTGGCCCGGCGCAGGTTCAGCAGCCGCAGTGTGTGGGTCTCCGCAATGCACTCGCCTGCCCGTCGCACGTAGTTGGCCGCGGCCGGCGATGCGTCGAGGAGCTTGATGAGGTGGTCCGGGCTGAAACCGGACGCGCCACCGGAACCGCCGCCGATCGAGATGCGCTCATTGCCCAGCGTCGCGCGCGCCACCAGCCACCCCTTGTTCACGTCGCCGACGACGTCCTCGTCAGGAACGAACACATCGTCGAAGAAGACCTCGTTGAAATGCGAATCGCCGGTGATGCCGCGCAACGGATTGACCGTTACGCCAGGGGCTTTCATGTCGATCGCCATCATCGTCACCCCGGCGTGCTTGGGCGCATCGGGATCGGTGCGCACCGTGGCAAGGCCCCACTGGCAGTACTGCGCGAGGCTCGTCCACACCTTCTGTCCGGTGACCCGCCAGCCGCCGTCTACTTTCTTGGCGGCCGTGCGCACCGCCGCGGCGTCCGAGCCCGCGCCCGGTTCCGAGAACAGCTGACACCACATCACCTGGCCCCGCAGCACCGGTTCGACCCAGCGTTCGCGCTGGTCATCGGTGCCTGCCTGCGCGATCGTGAGCGCCACCCACCCGGTGATGCCCATGTCGGCACGCTCGACGCCGGTGAACTCCTCCTCGATGACGAGTTGCTCGAGCACGTCGGCGGCGCGGCCCCACGGTTTGGGCCAGTGCGGCACCAGATAACCGGAGTCGACCAGGTAATCGCGCTGCTTGTCTTCGGGCAGCGACCGCAAGTGCGCGACGGCCTCGCGGGCCTGGCTACGGTGGGTCTCGGCCTCGGGCGGCAGCGTGAACGACGCACCGTGTGCCTGGCCGCTGCGCTGGCCCTCCACGACGTCGAGCAGTGGGTCGCCGCCTTCTTCCATCAGCGCGGCCAGTGTGCGCGCGCGCCGCAGATAGAGATGCGCGTCGTGCTCCCATGTATAGGCGATGCCGCCGTGTAGCTGAATGTTGTACTGCGCGTTGAAGACTTGCGTGCGAATGGCATGCGTGGCGGCTACCGCGGCGGGGAACCATGCACTGTCGAGGTCGTCGGCCCGCGCGGCGTCCCATGCGGCCGCGGTGGTCTCTTCCGCGTTGACCAACATGTTCGCCGCGTGGTGTTTGACGGCCTGGAAGGTGCCGATGGTGCGGCCGAACTGCTCGCGCACCTTCGCGTATTCGACGGCCATGTCCAGCGCGGCCCAACTGACGCCCACCGCCTCGGCCGAGGCCAAGATCCGGAACACCGTCCTCGCCTTGCGGGCGGCGCCGCGCATCACCCTGTCTTCGTCGACCGTCACGCCGCGCAGCGCCACGGACCCGACGCTGCGGGTGGGGTCCAGCGACTCCAGTGCCGTGACGGTGACTCCTTCGGCCTTCGCGTCAACGATGACAACGTCCTCACCTGCGGCGATCACGAGCACATCGGCGTCGGGGGCACCGAGCACGGCAGGGCTTTCCCCGGTGAGCACCAGGTCCGAACCGATCGCGACATTTCCCGAAAGGGCGAGCGCGCCGACGGCGCTGCCGTCGGCCAGTCCCGGAAGTAGTTGTGCGCGAACGGAATCCGATGCACACCGGTCGATCACCACCGCCGCTGCGACTGTCGGCAGGAACGGGCCGGGGGACAGTTCGCGCCCCAACACCTCGAGAACCACCGCCAGCTCGGCAAGGCTGAACCCGGAACCACCGTGTTCCTCGGCGATCGCCAGCCCGTTCCAGCCGAGGCCGGTGCCCGCCGACCAGATCTCGGACGGATGGGCGGCGCCGTTCTCCAGCGTGGCACGCGCCGCAGCGCGACTGTCCAGGCGATTCAGCTGCCCGATGACGGAATCGGCCAGGTCAGTGTGTTCTTCGGTAATGGCGAGAGCTGACTTACTCACGTTGGAAGTCCTCTTTACGTTTGACGGTCGTCAAGTAAAGCTAACTCGTCGGCGCCCACCTGCACATACGTGATGCGGGTCACAGCTGATCTTGAAAGTGTCGTCAGTAGACATGTTCACCAATGTTGTCGTTTGGGAATCGCCCAGCGGGGTACAGTCGCGCAATGACGGTACGACCGGACACCCGGTACCCGGGGCCGACGATGTGGACGCGTGCCCGATGGTTGCTGAAGGCCGGCCCGGCCGACTACATGCTGGCAGCCAGCGTCGCGTCGGCCTCCCTGCCCGTGATCGGGAAACACCTTGAGCCACTTGGCGCTATGACCGCCATGGGTGTCTGGGGTTACCGCCACCTGCCAGACTTCCTCGGCGCCACTGCACGCTCCTGGTTCGAGCCCGGCAACGCCGAATTGCGTAAGCAGGAACGCGATTCCACGCATGCCGTCGTCGACGCTGCCCTGCGCGGTGTGGTGCCCGCAGCGGATCTCGCCGTCGAGTGGCCCGCACCCGAGGGCGCCCCGCCGCTGTGGAAGTTCCGCGAGCACCGTCGCAGCGTGTATCGCACCTCGGTGCGCTACGGCAACCTTCCATCGCAACTGCTCGACGTCTGGCGTCCAAAGGATCTGCCTGCCGAGCCTGCGCCGGTGCTGATCTTCGTGCCGGGCGGCGCGTGGGTGCACGGCAGTCGCATGCTGCAGGGTTACGCGTTGATGTCGCATCTGGCCGAGCTGGGCTGGGTCTGCCTGTCCATCGACTACCGGGTAGCGCCGCACCACCGCTGGCCTGCGCACATCACCGACGTCAAGACCGCGATCGCATGGGCCCGTGCCAATGTCGACAAGTTCGGCGGTGACCGCAATTTCGTTGCGGTAGCCGGATGTTCGGCCGGCGGGCATCTGGCGGCGCTGGCCGGATTGACGGCGAACGACCCGGAGATGCAGTGCGAACTTCCCGACGGCTCCGATACGTCGGTCGACGCGGTGGTCGGCATCTACGGCCGCTACGACTGGGAGGACCGCTCCACAGCGGAGCGGGTTCGCTTCGTCGACTTCCTCGAACGCATCGTGGTCGGCCGGAAGATGTCGAAGCATCCCGACGTGTTCCGCAAGGCCTCGCCGATCGCCCGCGTTCACAAGGACGCGCCGCCGTTCCTGGTCGTGCACGGCACCGGCGACAGCGTCATTCCGGTCGATCAGGCCCGCAGCTTCGTCGAGCGGCTGCGCGCGGCATCGCGTTCTGCGGTCAGCTATGTGGAGCTGCCGGGCGCAGGCCACGCCTTCGACATGATCGACGGTGCCCGCACCGGGTCGATGGCCACCGCAATCGGCTTATTCCTCAAGCAGATTCACCGGAACCGATCGCTCACGCGGGCCAAGCAGGTGATCTAGGCTCCTCCACATAGGAGGGAGCGCCGTTGAAGAGGCTTCGCGGGTGGGACGCTGTGCTGCTGTACAGCGAGACGCCGAACGTGCACATGCACACACTCAAGCTGGCGGTGATCGAGCTCGACGATCTCGGCGGGCGCAAGTTCGGGGTGGAGGAGTTCCGCAAGGTCATCCACGGCAGGCTCTACAAGCTCGACCCGTTCCGGTACCAGCTGATCGAGGTGCCCGGCAAGATCCATCACCCGATGTGGCGGGAAAACTGCGAGGTCGACCTCGATTACCACGTCCGGCCGTACCAGCTGGATGCTCCCGGTGGCAGGCGTCAGCTCGACGAGGCGATCGGCAAGATCGCGAGCACGCCCCTGGACCGCAGCCGACCGCTGTGGGAGATGTATTTCATCGAGGGGCTGGCGAACGGCAGGATCGCGGTGCTCGGCAAGATCCATCACGCGCTGGCCGACGGGGTGGCTTCGGCGAACTTGCTGGCCCGCGGAATGGATATCGGCGACGGAGGACAGGCCGATCGAGACTCCTACGCCACGGACCCGGCGCCGACGAAGGGTGAGCTGCTGCGCTCGGCGTTCGCCGACCACGTCCGACTGGTGGGTAAATTGCCCAGCACAGTGCGCTACACGGCGCAGGGTGTCCGCCGGGTGCGTAAGAGCTCACGCAAGCTGTCGCCGGAATTGACCCGACCATTCACGCCGCCGCCGACGTTCATGAACCACAAGGTCGATCCGATCCGTAAGTTTGCGACAGCCACCCTGTCGTTGGCGGACATCAAGGCCACCGGTAAGCACCTCGGTGTCACGATCAACGACATGGTGCTGGCGATCTCGGCGGGTGCACTGCGAAGACTGTTGCTGCGCTACGACGGTCACGCCGACGACCCGTTGTTGGCGTCGGTGCCCGTCAGCTTCGACTTTTCCCCTGACCGTATCTCCGGCAACTATTTCACCGGCGTTCTGGTGGCGTTGCCGACCGACTGTGAGGACCCGCTGGACCGGGTGCGCAACGCGCGCCAGGCCGCCCTGGAGGCGAAAGAAAGCCACAACCTGCTGGGGCCGGAGTTGGTGAGCAAGTGGTCGGCGTACTTCCCGCCTGCCCCTGCAGAGGCGATGTTCCGGTGGCTGTCGAACAAGGACGGTCAGAACAAGGTGCTCAATCTGCCGATCTCCAATGTGCCAGGCCCTCGGGAGTACGGCCGCGTCGGCGGTGCGCTGGTGACCGAGATCTATTCGGTTGGCCCGTTGACCGCGGGCAGCGGGCTGAACATCACGGTGTGGAGTTATGTCGACCAGCTCAACATCTCGGTGCTCTCGGACGGACGCACTCTCGAAGACCCGCACGAGCTGTCCGATGCGATGATCGACGCGTTTGTCGAAATCCGGCGTGCCGCAGGGCTTTCCGAAGAGCTGACCGTCGTCGAGAAGGCGATGGCGCAATAACTTTACCGCCGGCCCCCAAAAACAAGTAGTTGACTACTCAAGACTCCCCACCCCGGCGGTGAGACGCTTTCCGCACGCTGACAAATCGATTCGAGGGGGGATCAGCGATGTGGATAGGTGCAATCAGACTGGTAGTGGAAACAAAGGATGCCTTGGACGCGGGGACCGACAGCCTCGTGCAGGCAAGCGTTTTGCGGGACGGTAGCTCACTTCGGGTGCTGAACCTGGACTACCCGACCGAGGACGATCTCGAGCGCGGCGCGATCCGAAGCTACGACTACATCGGACCGACGAAGCTGCCGCGCCGAAACGACAAGACACCCGAACTCCCGCCCGGCGTCGGCCAGAGTCCGATGCCGTATCCGGGGTACGGCTTCGAGTTCTCGAATGGGCTGCATGGGCATCTCACTCTGCAATTGCGGATTCGTGGCGATGACATGTGGATCAAGGACGACGTCGACTTGTATGTCCGATCCATCCGCGAAGTGGCCACCAGCTTCGACACCCTGGCCTGGGTGGAGGACACCCACTGGACCTACATCGCCAGCTGGACGCGAGATGTGGCCATGAGCACCGACTCCGATGAAGGTGTGACCACTTGGAACCTGCGGCTGAACTGAGCCAAGGGTGCTATGGGCGTCGCGTGGCGTGCACCCAGGACAGGAACGTCTCTACCGCCTGAGCGGTGTAGTGGCCACGTGGCGACCCGTAGTAGAAATCGAACGCATGCTGGGCGTGCGGAATCTCGGCATAGACGACAACTGACGTCGACGCATCCTTCATCGCAGCGGCGAAGTCCCGGCCCTCGGGCACCGGGATGATCGAGTCGTCCTCGCCGTGCAGGATGAAAAACGGTGGGGCGTCGGGCCGTAACCGCATGATCGGCGAAGCGTCGACATAGACCTGCTTGCGCTCGACGATGCGCTTCTTGACCACATACTTCTGCAGGAACGCGATGAACTCCCTGCGGCCGTTGCCCTTGCCTGAGACCCAGTCGTAGCGACCGTAGATCGGCACCGCCGCCACCACCGAGGTGTCGGCATCTTCGAAACCCGGCTGGTACTGCGGGTCGTCGGGGGTGAGCGCGGCGAGCGCGCATAGATGACCGCCTGCCGAACCACCGGTGATCGCAACGAAATCCGGGTCACCGCCGTAGTCGGCGATGTTCTCCTTGATCCAGGCCAGTGCTCGCTTGACGTCGACGATGTGGTCCGGCCAGGTGTTGCGCGGACTGACGCGGTAGTCGATGGACACGCAAATCCACCCGCGCTCGGCCATATGACTCAGCAGCGGGTACGCCTGCGGTCGGCGCATGCCGATGGCCCATGCGCCGCCCGGTACCTGCAGCAGCACCGGAGCCTTGCCGTCGCGGGGCAGATCGCTGCGCCGCCAGATGTCTGCCCGGTTGACCCGGCGATGAGGGCCGTACTGAACCGTGCTGGCCTTTTCGGCGTAACGGCGACGTACCAACTCGGTTGGCCACACGCCGATCATCCTGCGGCGCTTCACCGGTTGCGACTGCGCCGCGATCTTCTCGTAGTCGTCGCCAAGCACCTCGCGCAACGGATCTTCGAAAAACGGTTTGGATGCGACGTTGCGGTGCTGAATCAGCGCCAGCAGCCCCCAGGCAATGACCGTGAGCACCAGTGCGATTCGACCGCGCGCACCGCGAAAGTCTCCGCGCAGACCGCGACGCACCGCGTCGAACACCGACCCGGCGAGATAGACCGCCGACATCTCCGTGGTCGGCCAGCCGAACGCGAAGACGGGCAGCGTGATGTAGCCGTCGCGGCCGATCGGGCGCACCCCGTTCGCGGCGTTGAGTAGCTCCGCGCACGCGCGCAGCAATGGCCAGCGCCTACGCACGACCGGCGCGGTCCTGCAGTTCGCGGCGCACGATCTTTCCGGTGCTGCTGCGAGGTAGTTCGTCGAGAATCGTGATCTCCCTGGGCACTTTGTAATTCGCCAAGTTCTCGCGGACGTGTTGCTTCAGTATGTCGGGGGTAGCCGAGGTGCCGCTGTTCAAAACCACGAAGGCCACCAGTCGCTGACCGAACTGCTCGTCGTCCACGCCGAGCACCGATGCCTCCGCCACGTCCGGATGTGATGTGAGCGTCTTCTCCACCTCGATGGGGTAGATGTTCTCACCGCCGGAGACGATCATCTCGTCGTCGCGGCCGACCACGAAAAGCCGCCCGGCGTCGTCGAAGCGGCCGATATCGCCGGACGACATGAACCCCTCGTGGAAGTCCTTCGTCTTGCCGGACGTGTACCCGTCGAACTGCGTGGAGTTGCGCACGTAGATGGTGCCGACCTCGCCGGTCGGCAGCTCGTTGAAATCGGAGTCCAGAATCCGGATTTCGGTGCCACCAGCAGGTTTACCCGCGGTGTCGGGGGCCGCCCGCAGATCTTGCGGTGTCGCCGTCGCGATCATGCCGGCCTCGGTGGCGTTGTAGTTGTTGTAGATCACGTCGCCGAACTGGTCCATGAACTTGACGACGACGTCTGGCCGCATCCGCGACCCCGACGCGGCGGCGAACCGCAACGACCGCCCGCTGTATTTGTTGCGGACCTCGTCGGGCAACTCCATGATCCGGTCGAACATCACCGGCACGACGCATAACCCGGTGGCGCGGTGGCGGTCGATGAGTTCGAGCGTGGCTTCCGGGTCGAACTTGCGACGGGTGATGACCGTGCAGGCCAGCGACGCGGCGAACACCAACTGGGAGAACCCCCACGCGTGGAACATCGGTGCCACGACGACGACCGGTTCCTCTGCGCGCCACGGGGTACGGTCCAGGATCGCCTTGAGGATGCCGGGTCCGCCGTCAGCGCCGCCAGAGTGCTTGGCGCCCTTGGGACTTCCGGTAGTGCCCGACGTCAGCAGGATGACCTTCGATTTCGCGCTCGCGCGCCGCGGCTCACGACCGGTGTGCTCAGTGATCAGCTTCTCGACCGTCAGCCCGTCCTGGGGCCCGTCGGTCCAGGCGATGATCCGCGTCGCGTCGGGACTGTCGGTCAGCGCGCGGTCGACGGTCTCGGCGAACTCCTCGTCGTAGACGACCGCGTCAACCCCTTCGCGCTGCACCACCTCGGCCAGCGCGGGCCCGGCGAACGACGTGTTCAACAGCAGCACGTCGGCGCCGATCCTGTTGGCGGCGATCAGCGACTCGACAAAGCCGCGATGGTTGCGCGCCATCAGGCCGAGCACGTTCGGTTGTCCACCAGGCAGTGACTGCAGTCCGGCGGCCAATGCATCAGCGCGCCGGTCGATTTCACGCCAGGTTAGCGTGCCGAGCTCGTCGACGAGGCCGGGCCGGTCGGGGCAGCGCTGCGCGGCGGCGGCGAATCCCGATGTGATGCCCATGTTTTCGCGTTGCATCGCCGCCGCGATGCGTAAATACTTGTCGGGCCGCATCGGCGCGAGCAGCCGCGCGCGGGCCATGGTCGTGGCGATGCCGAGCGTTTCCGTGAGCCGGTCGGTGATGGCCATGGGTCTCAGCCGAGCACAGGGAGCGTGCGCTCTTCGGCCAGTTCGTCGAGGGCCCGCTGCATGACGTGGCGCACGTGAGCGTCGACTTCGTCGATGTCCGGGTGCACGCCGAACTCGGCAACGATGTCGATCGGGGGCAGCACCTTCATCACGATCTTCGCCGGCAGCGGGATGTTGGGCGGGATCACGATGCTCAGGCCGAACGGGAACCCGAAGGAGATCGGCACGATCTTGGTGCGCGCCAACCGCGCGATCGGCCCGAGTCGCTTCGCCAGCCAGGTCCCGCGGGACAGGAAGATCTGCGTCTCCTGCCCACCGATGCCGACGGTCGGCACGATGGGCACTCCGGCGTTGAGTGCAGCCTTCACGTAGCCGGTGCGGCCGCCGAAGTCGATCTTGTTCTCCGAGAGCGTCGGTCGATAGACGTCGTAGTCGCCGCCGGGGAACACCACGACGAGGCCGCCCGAGCGCAATGCCTCATCGGCGTTCTCGTGGTTGGCGCTGATGTAACCGATCTTCTTGAAGAAGTCTCCGGTCGGTCCGACCGAGAGCATGTCGTGGCTCAGCGTGTAGAGCGGGCGGTGATAGCCGTGCTTCTCGTAGTAGTGCGCGGCCAGGATCGGCACGTCCATCGGCAGCATGCCCCCGGAGTGGTTGCTCACCAGCAGCGCGCCACCGGGCGGCATGTTCTCCAGCCCGCGGACCTCGGACCGGAAGTAGCGCTTGAGGAACGGCCGGGTGAGGCCCATGACGCGCTCGGTGAGACCGGGATCCCATTTGGTGAGTTCCGACGGTTCGGTATCGGTCGAGGTCAAGGGTCCCCCTGAATAGAAAAACTAGAACGTGTTCTAATTTATGGTACATGGCCGGGGCCGAACCTCCAATGCCCGAAGCGCCGCCCGCAGGCTACCGCCGATTGTCGGGCGTGACGGCCGATACGATCACCCGCGTGACGGATAACAGCGAAAATGCAGTCCTGGTCGAGCAGCGCGACCGGATCCTGGTCATCACCATCAACCGTCCCGAGGCCAGAAACGCCGTCAATTCAGCGGTGAGCCACGGGCTGGCCGATGCGATGGACCGACTCGATGACGACCCGGGTCTTTCAGTGGGTGTGCTGACTGGGGCGGGAGGCTCATTCAGTGCGGGCATGGACCTCAAGGCGTTCGCCCGCGGGGAAAACGTCATTGTGGAGGGTCGCGGCATGGGCTTCACCGAGCGGCCGCCCGTCAAGCCGTTGATCGCGGCGGTCGAGGGCTACTGCCTTGCGGGCGGGTGCGAGCTGGCGTTGGCCACGGATCTGATCGTCGCGTCGAAGGAGTCGGCGTTCGGCATCCCCGAGGTGAAGCGCGGGCTGGTCGCCGGCGGCGGCGGGCTGCTGCGACTGCCGCAGCGCATCCCGTATGCGATCGCGATGGAGCTCGCGCTCACCGGTGAGAACCTCTCGGCAGTGCGGGCCCAGGAGCTCGGTTTGGTCAACGTGCTCGCCGAACCCGGCTCCGCGCTGGACGCCGCGATCGCGCTCGCCGAGCGGATCACCGCCAACGGACCGCTGGCTGTCGCGGCGACGAAGCGGATCATCGTCGAATCGCGCGGCTGGAGCCCCAACGAGATGTGGTCGCAGCAGACGCGCATCCTGATGCCGGTGTTCAGCAGCAATGACGCCAAGGAAGGTGCGATCGCCTTCGCGGAGAAGCGCCCGCCGAAGTGGACCGGCAGCTAACGGTTTTCGGTTGCGTGATCGTGGGCAACCGACAGCCATGGCCGACGAACTTCCCATTCCTGACTACGACCAGCTGCCGCTGACCGAGCTGCGACACCGGATTCGCTCCCTCGACGAGGGACAACTGCGAGGCCTCTTCGACCACGAGGAGGCTCACGGCAATCGCATCCCGGTGCTGGAGGTGTTGCACGCTCGACTGCGGGAACTCACCCACGGCGCCGAGCCGTCGTCGGGAGACCCGGCGAACGCACCCGGCGTCGCGCACACGCCGCACGGCTCTGCGGTCAACGAAGCGACTGCCGCAGATCCCGCGGCCCCGTTGCCCCGTGGCCGCACCTAGTGCTGACCGAGCGCGCTCCTGACCGTCGCGGCCGCGACGGCGACATCGGCGCGCACACCCCAGATCGGATGCTGACGCAAGTCACGCGTGGCGCGCGCCAAGTTGCCTTCTGCGATGTGCCCCGCGACAACCGTCGCGTTCGCCAGAGCGAAGAGCGCGGCGCCTGCCTTGAGCCGACCCGTCAACGCCGTCACCGCGGCCACGGGTACCAGCGAGTTACCGACCACCGCACACCATCGGTTGAATGGCGTGACGTGCTGGGTCCGGTGTTGAGCTGCGAATTCCTCGTATGTCACCCCCATGGCGGGAGCATCGCACAGACGTGACGCCGACGCCATCCCCGCTCTTCCGTTGGCAATCAGTCAGCCGGTGAGTTCGGCGATCTCTTCGGCGATGTTGCGGCGCGCCCGCTCTTCCCACCGTTCACGCCCTACCGCAGTGTGGAACAGTTGCCCGTCGAGCAGCGCCGAAAGTACCTGCGCCCGAGCCGGTTTGAACACCTCGTCGGGCACGTCGGCGTATTCCTCCCGGACGGCCGCGGCATAGGTCCGGTACCGGAACGGTTCGCTGCCGAGCACCGACAGGTCGGCGTCGCTGAGCACCGCGCCGTTGTTGTCGAGTTCCGGCACCTCGTGCGTCTTGGTGACAAGCACCAGCCGGGCGACCTCGTCCCGGATCGGGGACGACGCCAGCAGCTCACGCGCCAACTCCGCAGAGCGGTCCTCGTTGTCGTCGCGGCCGATCTCGTAGATGGCGTCGTGGAACCACGCGGCAAGTTCAACTGCCTCGCGGTCGAACTCGACGCCCGCGTCGGCCAGCACGGCAATGGCGTCGAGCATCTCGTGCAGGTGACCGACGGTGTGGTGCTTGCGGTGCGTCTCCGACCAACGCGCCAGCAGGTCCTCGCGCAGTTCCTCGGTCAAATGGGCGGGCACCCTCCCAGTGTTCCACCGGGTTGACCTGAACCCCTATTGAGGTCGCAAGATGGCGTCATGACAATCGAAGTGACCGATGCTGTGGACGTGGCCGCATACTTCGACCGGATCGGATACCACGGGCCAGCGGAGCCGACAACGGAGACCGTGCATTCGTTGGTGGCCGCACACAATCGATCCATCCCGTTCGAGAACCTCGATCCGCTGATGGGCATTCCTGTCGCCGATCTCAGCGTTGCCGCGCTCACCGACAAGCTCGTGCACCGGCGCCGCGGGGGCTACTGCTATGAGCACAACGGATTGATGGGATATGTGCTCGAGCAGTTGGGCTTCGGCGTCGATCGGCTTGCCGGTCGCGTGATTTGGCTGAACCCGGACGGCCCACTTCCCGCCCAGACCCATCAGGTGCTGTCGGTGACGGTGCCCGGCGTCGATGGACGGCTCCTGGTCGACGTCGGCTTCGGTGGGCAGACATTGACGTCACCCATCCGGCTGCAGGCCGGTCCGGTCCAGGAGACTCGCCATGAGCCGTACCGCATCCGCGAGCGTGGAGATGCCCTTCAGTTGGAAGCCCAGGTACGCGGCGAGTGGCAGCCGCTGTACATCTTCACCACTCAGCCGCGGCCGCGAATCGATCTCGAGGTCGGAAGCTGGTATGTGTCAACGCATCCCGACTCGTTCTTCGTTACCGGGTTGACGGCAGCCCTGGTGACCGACGAGGCCCGCTACAACATGCGTGGCCGAAATCTGGCCATCCACAGTGCCGGTGACACCGAGAAGGTCCGCTTCGACACCGCCGCCGAAGTGCTCGAAGCGCTGACCCACCGCTTCGGTATCGACATCGCCGATCTGGGTGACAGCGGGGATCTGGAGGCGCGGGTCAACGAGGTGCTGGATAGCTGACCACGACGTCCCACGGATCATCGGCGGCCAGCGTGATCCGGCCAAGGCGCCGCGCGTAGGAAGCGGTCGAGCCGAACTCGTCGACCCAGCTGCGAGCCTGCATGGTCGAGCGCCACAGTCGGTGCTCGATGGTCACCCCGATCGCCCCGTGTAACTGGTGGGCGATGGTGGTGACCGGATCGACGGCGCGCCCGACGGCGACCTTCGCCACCGTGACGGCGTAATCGGTCGCGGGGTGGTCGAAGCCGTAGTCGGTTGCGGCGGCGACAGCCAAAGCAGTTGCGGCGCGGGCACGTTCGATCTCGCCTGCCATCGCGGCCAGCGAATGCTGTACTGCCTGAAACTTGCTCAGTGTGCGCCCGAATTGCACTCGCTCGCGGGTGTACGCCACCGTGAGGTCGCACGCCGCATCAAGTGCACCGACGATCTGGTTGCAGCGTGCCCACGCGCCGCGGCGGACCAGTTCGTCGGCCACCACGGCATCGACCCTGCGCAACTCTGTGACTGCCAGGTCGAAGTCGATCGATCCGTGCGACGTGCCATCGATCAAACCGACAAGCAACGCATCGGCTGTGCGCGCCGCCAATACGACTGCGATGGACGGCCAGGGCACGTCGCGTGCAGTTCCCGTGATGCGGCCGCCACGTTCGCCGGCGTCGGCGATCGCCACCGTCAACGGGCCGGTGTCGGGAACCGACAAGCCCGCCTTGCCCGCCAGCCAGGCTGCGAGCAGATCGGTCTCCGCGATCGGAACTGCCGCGGCATGTCTTGCCAAGCCGGACAACACGATTGCGGCCTCTGCAGGGCCTGCGCCCTGGTTACTGGTCAGCCGGGTGAGTCCGGTGTCCTCCAGGTTGCGCCACAGTTCGTCACCCGTCGATCGACCACACAGATCGTCGACCAGTTGCGCCAATTCGTTCATGACGTCATGCCTTTGGCCACCACCCCGCGCAGCACTTCGTTGGTCCCGCCACGCAGCGTGAAAAGCGGGGAGTGCACCCGTGCAGTGGCGAGCAGCGCACGCAACGGTTCGGCATCCCCGACGTAGTCGAGCAGGTCGGCGACCAACTCCACCGAGTCCTGCTCGAAGCGCGTCCCGAGATCCTTCACCAGTGCCGCCGAGCTGGCGGCATCGCGGCCGTCGGCGAGCGTGCGTGCCACCGAAATCGACAGCTGGCGCAGCGAAATCATCCGGGCTACAAGGTCTCCGACATCGGCGGCGACTCCGTCGTCGACCTCGCCCAAGGCCCGGATCGCGCTGAAGATCAGCGTGGCCGTCGATAGGATCCGCTCCGGTCCGCTTCGCTCGAAACCCAACTCGGCGGTGACCTGGTGCCACCCGTCGCCGATCTGTCCAAGCACGTCCTCGTCGGCAACGAACACGTCGGTGAAAATCACCTCGTTGAAGTGGTGTTCGCCGTTCATCAACAGGATCGGCTCGATCAAGATGCCCGGGGTCGACGTCGGGACGATGAACTGAGAGAAGCCCGCGTGGCGGTGGTCGGGGTCCAGCGGGCTGGTCCGGGCCAGCACCACGATCTGGTGTGCGACGTGCGCGCCGCTCGTCCACACCTTCGAACCGTTGAGGATCCAGCCGCCTTCGACTCGGCTCGCGCGCGTCTGCGCGGCGGCGAGGTCGGACCCGGCGCCGTGCTCACTCATTCCGATCGCCGAATACAGCTGCCCCGCTGCGATCCGCGGCAGCAACCGGTGCCGCTGCTGTTCGCTGCCGTAGGCCAGCAACGCGGGCGCCACCTGGCGGTCGGCGATCCAATGCGCAGCGACGGGCGCGCCGTGGGCCAACAGTTCCTCGGTGACGACATAGCGGTGCAGATGACCCAGCCCGCGTCCGCCGTACTCGGCGGGGATGGTCAGGCCGACGAAACCGGCGTCGGCCAGCCGGGCGGAGAAGTCCGGGTCCCATTTCGCCAGCCAACAGTCGACAGCGGGCTGCCAGCCGAACTCGTCGCGGTCGGCGGCCAGGAACTCGCGGATCGACGTCCGAAGCAGGCCCAGCTCGGCGTCGTTGGCGCACAGCGCATCAAATTCGCTCACTGGGCAGCAGAGTCTAGTGAGCCGGCAGCGCAGCAGGAATTGTCATGTCCATCCCGCGGGCGCACGACCATACTCGGGAAGCGTGAGCGATCCAGCACGCCGCGATCGACTGCGGGAACTCCTCGACGCGGTCGTCGACGCCGACAACGCCGACGTCGGTGACATGGCCCGCAGCAGCTTCGCGTCGGAATTCCACTTCTCCCGGGAGGTGCGACGGCTGACCGGCGAGTCGCCCGCGGCGATGCGCAGGCGGATCATGCTCGAACGCGCGGCCTGGCGGCTGCACCGCGGTGAATCGGTTTCCGCCGTGGCCGCCGACGAGGGCTGGTCGTCGGCCGAGGTGTTCTCCCGCGCTTTCAGTCGCACATTCGGCGTGCCACCGTCGCGCGCCGCCGATGTCCAGTTCCGGTTGCCCGCGCCGAACGGGCTGCACTTTCACCCGCCGCAGTCGTTGTGGTTGGACAGCGACGGCGCCAGCAAGGAGCCCGACATTTCACAATTGATGGTGGCCCATGACGTCGCCGACACCGCCTATCTGATCAACGAGGCCGCCCAGCTCTCCGAAGAGCAATGGACACAAGAGATCTCACCGGGACAGGTGATTCTCGACTGGGACGGTCCCGAGCCAAGCATTTCAGCCGTGCTCGGGGCGATCGTGTGGACGAAGGAAGTGTGGCTGGCCACCATCGAGGGCGGCGACTTCCCCGGTAGACACGCCACGCAGTCGACAACCCCGCAAGGGCTGGCCGCACATCACGAGGAAATCGGAACCCGCTGGGCCGCAATGGTTTCCGAATACAGCGAAACGGGCCGGCTCGGCGACACCGTCATCGACGCACTGTGCGACCCGCCGGAGTCGTTTCAGCTGTACGGCATCGTCGCGCACGTGTTGACGTATTCGGCGCACCGGCGCGAACTGGCGCGAGCCATGTTGGCGCGACACGGCCTGCGCACCCGCCGCGGTGACCCGCTCGACTGGATGAGAGGAAACTGACATGGCAACCGTCTACTTCACGGCATCCAGCCTCGACGGCTACGTCGTCGACGAAGCCGACAGCCTGGATTGGCTGACATCACGGGCGGTCGACGCGGACGGTCCGTTCGGGTATGACGCATTCATCAAAACCGTTGGCGCACTGGTGATGGGCTCTGCGACATACGAATGGATCCTGAACAACCACCCCGGGCAGTGGATGTATGCGCAGCCGTCCTGGGTGTTGACGCATCGCCCGCAGATCGTCGCCGAGGGACATCCGGTGCAGGTGTTCGACGGTGACGTCGCGGAATTGCATCCGAAGCTGGTGTCGGCAGTGGCGGGCAAGGACGTCTGGGTGGTCGGCGGCGGGGCGACGGCCGCCCAGTTCAGCAGCGCGGGCCTGATCGACGAAATGATCGTGACGTATGCACCGTGTTCGTTGGGCGCCGGCGCACGCTTGCTGCCGATCCGATCCGAATGGGCGCTCGTCGAATCCGGCGTCAACGGCGACTTCGTCTGCGCCAGGTGGCGCAAAGCCTAACGGTGCTCGGGCACACCGTAGACACGCACGAATTCCCGTGACTTGATGAGGAATTCGAGCTGCTCGGCGACCTCGTGCAACGGGTCGACGCCGCGGGTCGACCGGCACAGCACGACCGCGCCTTCCAGGGACGCGATGCACGTGATGGCCAATGATGCGGCGCAGGGCTGGTCGAAGCCGTCGCTGACGAACGCACGCGTGAGCGCGTCACGCCAGCGGACGAAGATGCTGCCTGCGACGGTTGTCAGTTGGGGCTCGTCGTCAGCGGAGCCGATCGCCGCGGCCACCACTGGGCAGCCTGCGGTGAAGTCGCTCTCGGCGAGGAGGTCCTCCCAAAACGTGACGAACCGCCGGACCAGGTACATGCCGCCCTTTGCCGCGGCATCGTCGATGACGTCGGAGACAAGGCCGCTGGCGTACTGCAAGGCCTCGGTCAGGATCTGGTTGCGGCCCTCGGGGAAGTGGTAGTAGACCGAACCGCGCGGTGCGCCGCTACGGGCGAGCACCTCGTCGATCGTGACACCAGCGGCTCCGCGTTCCCGCAGCACCTCGGCTGCGCTGATCAACATCTTGGTGCGCGTCGAGCCGCGTTTGGTCCTGGTCTTGGTCGGGGTGGACAGAACTAACCTCCGGCGGGTGTCAGGCGGCGTGCGGGTCCCGCAGTGGTGCAGACCGCCAGCTGAAGTGGCGCGGGCTGAAGTGGAAGACCGATCGCCGACGCCCATGCATCTCGCGCGTGAACCGGCGGCCGGCGAAGTTGACCTCAACGATCCACATCGGATGCCTCCCTGTCTATGGTGCAAAGCATAGAACTGGTAACACACGGGTGCAATAAATGTATTCCCCGTCACACCACGGCACGGTTAATGCCAGGTGGACATGCTTGCTTAGCCGGTATCACTGATCCGGTATCCATAGCCCGATTATGGGAGGAACCATAATTAGGAGTTCCCAGCTCAGCGCCACATTCGCGCCGTAGGCTGGCGACGAAACCGAGGAAAGCAGGTCCGCCATGGCCGAGCGCTCCCATCTGCGCAGGTCAGTCCTGGTCGGCGTCTGTGCTGTCACGCTTTTCACCGCCCCCGCGGCGGGCGCCGCGCCGCTGGACCAGAACGGCTACAACGGCGCGCCGACACCGGTCTCGGGCGGGCCGGTACCGACGATGAACGGTGTGCCGTGCGTCGCAGGACACCTCGGCACCTGCACCGGCTTTGCGCAGAACCAACCGAGGCCAACCCGGCCGCGCGCGTCGGTCGGCCACAGTCCCACCGTGAGTCCGTAACGAAAGGCGCAATGCATGGGCCACTACAGGAGCAACGTCCGCGATCTGGAGTTCAACCTGTTCGAGGTGTTGGACCTGGAGAAGGCGCTCGCCACCGGAGAGTTCGGCGATCTGGACGGCGAGTCGGTGCGGGAGATGCTCGACGAGGCGGCCCGACTGGCCGAAGGACCGGTGGCGGAGTCGTTCGCCGATGCCGACCGCAACCCGCCGACCTTCGACCCCGAGACACACACGGTGCACCTGCCCGAGTCGTTCAAGAAATCAGTGCGGGCCTGGCAGCAGGGCGAGTGGTTCCGGGTCGGGTTGGCCGAGGACGTCGGTGGCGTGGCCGCGCCTGCCATCCTCGAGTGGGCGATCAACGAATTCGTGCTCGGCGCCCAGCCCCCGGTCTTCATGATCCTGTCCGGGCCCAAGTCCTCGGACATCCTGTATGCCGTCGGTAACGAGCAGCAACGGCACTGGGGCACAATGGGACTGGAGCGCAACTGGGGCGCGACCATGGTGCTGACCGAACCGGACGCCGGTTCCGACGTCGGTGCGGGCCGCACCAAAGCGATCCAACAGCCCGACGGCACTTGGCATCTCGACGGCGTCAAGCGCTTCATCACCAACGGCGACTCCGACGACCTGTTCGAGAACATCATCCATCTCGTGCTCGCAAGGCCCGAAGGGGCCGGGCCGGGCACCAAGGGCCTCAGCCTGTTTGTGGTGCCGAAGTTCCTGTTCGATCCCGAGACAGGCGAACCTGGTGAGCGCAACGGCGTGTATGTCACCAACCTCGAGCACAAGATGGGCCTGAAGGCCTCGCCGACCTGTGAGCTCACTTTCGGCCAACACGGTCGTCCTGCCGTCGGCTGGCTGGTCGGTGACAGCCACAACGGCATCGCCCAGATGTTCAAGGTGATCGAGTATGCCCGAATGATGGTCGGCACCAAGGCGATTGCGACGCTGTCCACCGGCTATCTGAATGCGCTTGACTATGCGAGGACGCGAATCCAGGGCGCCGACCTGACCCGGATGACCGATAAGTCGGCGCCGCGGGTCACGATCGTCCACCACCCCGACGTGCGCCGCGCCCTGCTGACGCAGAAAGCGTATGCCGAGGGTCTGCGGGCGCTGTACCTCTACACCGCTGCCCACCAGGACGTCGTCGTCGCTGACATCGTGTCCGGCGCGGACGCCGAAATGGCCGAGCGGGTCAACGATCTGCTGCTGCCGATCGTGAAGGGTGTCGGCTCCGAGCGGGCGTATCAGTGCCTGACCGAATCACTGCAGACATTGGGCGGTTCCGGCTTTCTTCAGGACTACCCGATCGAGCAGTACATCCGCGACGCCAAGATCGATTCGCTTTACGAGGGCACCACCGCGATTCAGGCGCAGGACTTCTTCTTCCGCAAGATCGCCCGCGACCAGGGCCGGGCGCTGCAGCACGTGATGACGCAGGTCCAGGCGTTTCTCGGCAGCGACACCGCCCGACCCGAATTGGCTGATGCGCGAACGCTTCTCGCCACCGCACTGGCTGACATGCAGGCGATGGCTGCGGCGATGACGGGCTACCTGCTGTCCTCCCAGGAGAACGCCAGGGAGTTGTATCGCCTTGGCTTGGAGTCGGTCCGGTTCCTGCTCGCAGTCGGCGACCTGTTGATCGGCTGGCTGCTGCTGCGCCAGGCCGAGATCGCGCTCAACGCCCTCGACACCGACGTCTCCGACCGCGACCGGGCGTTCTATACCGGAAAGGCAGCCGTGGCAAAGTTTTTCGCGAAAAACGTGCTGCCGCGGCTGACCGCCGAGCGCAAGATCGTCGAGGCCGTCGACCTTGCCTTGATGGACCTGGGCGAAGAGTCCTTCTAAATCCCCGGTCGCTACGCTCCTGCCCGCGGGTCGCTAGATCTCCGGCGTGTAACCGAACGGCAGCAGGATGCTCTTGGCCTCGCAGTACTGCTCGATGCCTTCTGGTCCGTTCTCGCGGCCGAGACCCGAGTTCTTGTAGCCACCGAACGGGGCGCCGGGGTCGAACGCGTACATGTTCACCGCGTACGTACCCGTGCGGATCTGCTTGGCGATCTCAACGGCCTTGGCGAAGTCGGTGGTGAACACGCTGCCCGCCAGGCCGTACACCGAGTCGTTGGCGATGCGGATCGCGTCCTCTTCGGTGTCGAACGGGATGATCGCCAGCACCGGGCCGAAGATCTCCTCCTGCGCGATGGTCATCGAGTTGTCGACGTCGGCGAACACCGTCGGCTGCACGAACCAGCCGCCGTCCAGACCCTCGGGCCTGCCACCGCCGGTGACGATCCGCGCGCCTTCGTCCACGCCTTTCTTGATGTAGCCCTCGACGCGTTCACGCTGCTTCTCGGAGATCAGCGGGCCGATCATCGACGCCGGATCGTCGGGCAGGCCAACGGGCATCGCGGCGACCGCGGCGGACACCTTCTCGACGACCTCGTCGTAGCGCGAGCGCGGCGCGAGGATGCGGGTCTGCCCCACACACGCCTGGCCGCAGTTCATCAGGCCGGAGAACACCAGCATCGGCAGTGTGGAGTCCAGGTCGGCGTCCTCGAGGATGATGGCCGCTGACTTGCCGCCGAGTTCGAGCGTGCACGGCTTCAGCTTCTCGGCCGCCAGCTTGCCGATCTCTTTGCCGACCGCGGAGCTGCCGGTGAACGTGAACTTGTCCAGCTCCGGGTTGGAGGTCAGCGCGCGGCCGGTCTCCACGCCCCCGGGCACCACCGACAGCACGCCTTCGGGCAGGCCCGCTTCGGCGAACGCCTCGGCCAAAGCGTTTGTCGACAGCGGCGTTTCGGCCGCGGGCTTGAGCACGACCGTGCAGCCGGCCAGCAGCGCCGGGCCGAGTTTGTTGACGGCGAGGAACAGCGGCACGTTCCACGCCACGACCGCGCCGACGACGCCGACGGGCTCCTTGGTGACGAGTGTCTGGCCGTAGATGCCGTCGCGGATCTCGTTCCACGTGTACTTGTCGGCGGCGCCGGCGTAGTACTGCAGCGTCGACACCGAAGCGCCGTACTGCATCATGTCGACGATCGTCGGCGGCTGGCCGGTCTCCAGCTTGAGCAGATGCTTGAACAGATCGGCGCGATCCTCGAGCAGCTTGAGCGCGCGGCCGATCACTGCGGCACGCTCGGCGGGCGGAGTGTGGGGCCACGGACCCTCGTCGAACGCCTTGCGGGCGGCGGCGCAGGCGGCGTTCACGTCGGCCTCGGCGGCCAGCGGCACCTGCCCGACCTTCTGCCCGGTCGCGGGCGAGAACACCTCGATGACCTCGGCACTTGACGGCTCGACCCACTTGCCACCGATGAACAGCTTGTCGTATTCGGTCTTGTAAGCGGTGTCCACACTCTGTGTCATGAGCGTCACATTACCGATAGATGGAGAAAACGAGAACCTGTTCCAGTCAGGCTGTCAGGACGGCCGCAAGACCAGCACCAGATTGCTCACCGTGAATTCCCGCAGCCCCGGGGCCCGCGTCAGCCACCACGCCCATCGCGGGTGGTAGCGGGGAAATGCGGCGACCAGGGCGCCGGTGCTCGCCGCCCACTCGAGCCCGTCGGCCACCGACACCGCGAACAACGACGATCCGTAGTCGTTTTTCGGTCGATGCCCGTGCTTGCGGGTATAGCGCTCGGCCGCGCGGGCACCACCGAGGTAGTGCGACAGCCCCATCTCGTGACCGCCGAACGGGCCGAGCCACACCGTGTACGACAGCACAGCCAGGCCGCCGGGCTTGGTGACCCGAAGCATCTCGCGGCCGAGCCGCCACGGCTGCGGCACATGCTCGGCGACGTTGGACGACAGGCAGATGTCGACGCTGGCGTCGGCGAACGGCAACGCCATTCCGGACGCCCGCACGTAGGTGGTCTGCCGATCGACAGCGGCCGGGCCGGCATGCATTTCGCGAGGGTCGGGTTCGACGCCGATGTAGTGCATACCCGCGGCCTGAAACGCGGTCGCGAAAAAACCGGGGCCGCCACCCACGTCAAGCACGGTTCGGCCGGCGGGCGGCACGCGGTGCAGGCCGCGCCACAGGTCGGTGACCATCGCGGCGGTGTCTGTTGCCAGCGCGCCGTAGAACCTCGCCGGGTCGGGCTGCTCGTAGCGGAACTGACTGAGCAATCGCAGCGACCGCCACAGCGTGGCCCGTGCGGCGAACTGGTCTGCGGCTCTCATCGAGACAGACCTTAGCCAGCGGATAGTCTGGTCACCGATGTCCCGACCCGTGCGCTCCGTGTTGCTGCTGTGCTGGCGCGACACCGGGCACCCGCAAGGCGGCGGCAGCGAGGCCTACCTCGAGCGCATCGGCGCCCAACTCGCCGAATCCGGAGTACGCGTGACGCTGCGCACCGCCCGCTATCCGGGGGCGCGACGCCGCGAGGTCAGGGACGGCGTGCAGATCAGCCGCGCCGGCGGTCCGTACTCCGTCTACATCTGGGCCGGGTTGGCGATGGTCCTGGCCCGTATCGGCCTCGGCTCGCTGCGCAAGGCCCGGCCCGATGTGGTGATCGACACCCAGAACGGTCTGCCCTTCATGGCCCGGTGGGCGTTCGGTCGCCGGGTCGCGGTGCTGGTGCACCACTGCCATCGCGAGCAGTGGCCGGTGGCGGGGCCGGTGATGGGCAGGATCGGCTGGTTCGTCGAGTCGAAGCTGTCGCCGCGGGTGCACCGCCGCAATCAATACGTCACGGTGTCGCTGCCGTCGGCGCGTGACCTGACGGGCCTAGGCGTGCAGCCGGACCACATCGCGGTGGTCCGCAACGGGCTCGACGAGGCGCCCGCGCAGACGCTCACCGTGCCTCGGTCGGCCACACCGCGAGTCGTTGTGTTGTCACGGCTGGTGCCGCACAAGCAGATCGAGGACGCGCTCGAGGCGATCGCCGCGCTGCGCGGCCGGATTCCCGGCCTGCACCTGGACATCCTCGGCGGTGGCTGGTGGCAGCAGCGGCTGGTCGATCACGCCGCGCTGCTCGGCATCTCCGACGCGGTGACATTCCACGGCCACGTCGATGACGAAACCAAACATCATGTGCTGCAACAGAGTTGGGTTCAGATTCTGCCGTCACGCAAAGAAGGGTGGGCGCTGGCGGTCACCGA
>Ga0068863_100000665_pt1 | contig 34641 bp, 27 predicted proteins | sample KBSSwiS62_FD_66596 | JGI IMG/M metagenome (GOLD analysis project Ga0068863, IMG submission 66596) | Switchgrass rhizosphere microbial communities from Kellogg Biological Station, Michigan, USA - KBS Switchgrass S6-2 | ecosystem: Host-associated > Plants > Roots > Rhizosphere > Soil ... | reverse complement strand
GACGAGTCTGCGATCGCTGGCTCCCTTTCGCGACCACCTGACCATCGTCAGCAACGCCGACTGCCCGAGCGCGGATCCATTTACCGCATCGGAAATCGGCGGGGATCACTTCAGGTCGAGCGCGGTGTTTCTCACGCAGGCACATCCCAGGCAGACGAGCGGGGCAGACGTGCAAGCTGGCGTTTCGCTCGATCAGCTCTACGCGCAGCGATTCGGCCAGACGACGCCCATCCCGTCGATGCAGCTGTGCATCGAGACAGGCGATCAAGGCGGCGGCTGCGGGTACGGGTACTCCTGCGCTTACACCGACACGATCAGCTGGGCCTCGCCGACGCGGCCGCTGCCGATGGTGCGCGATCCGCGCGTCGTGTTCGACACGCTGTTCGGCGTGCTGCGCCTCAACGAATCGCCTCAGGAGAGGCGTCAGCAACTGGCGCTCGACCGCAGCATTCTGGACTGGGTGCAGACGTCGGCGCGGCGCCTGCAGGCGACGCTCGGGGCCGGCGATCGCGCGCGCCTGTCCGACTATCTCGACAACGTGCGCGAAGTCGAGCGTCGCATTCGGGCCGTCGAGGCCTTCAGCCTGAGCGGCGAGGTGCGGGAACAGCCTGAAGCGCCTGCCGGTGTGCCCGATTCCTTCTCCGACCACGTCAAGCTGATGTTCGATCTGCAGGTGCTGGCGTTCGCGTCCGACGTGACGCGTGTCTTTGCGTTCAAGCTTGGCCGCGACAACTCCAACCGGACCTATCCCGAGAGCGGCTTCGGCGGCGCGTTTCATCCCACATCGCATCACAGCGGCAAGGAAGCGAAAATCCTCGAGTTCGCGAGGCTGAACTCGTATCACGTGAGCATGATTCCGTACGTGCTCGAGAAGCTGAAGAACACCCCGGACGGCGACGGGCACCTGCTGGACAACACCGTACTGCTGTACGGATCGGCGATGGGCGATTCGAATCAGCACAACCACAAGCGCGTGCCGTTCTTCATCGCGGGGCACGGCGGCGGGGCTTTCGAGGGCGGGCAGCATCTGAAAGCCGCGAACGGCACGCCGCTGGCGAACGTGATGCTCAGCGTCCTGCACAAGGTCGGGATCGACGATGTCCCGAGCTTCGGCGACAGCGAGGGGACGTTCGAGCTGTAATCGGCGGCCAGTTTGATCGCCGCGAAAGCACGAAAGCACGAAACCAAGTGACTCTCTTTCGTGTTTTTGCGTTTTCGTGGCCGGCCGCGCCGTGGTGAATCGCCGTGAACACCACTAAAATGCTGGCACATGGCCAGCCTCATCGAAGCGATTGAGATCAAGCGAAAGATGTACTTCGAGTACGAGAACGCGCCGTATCACTGCCTGGACGTCGAGGTGTCGAAGCCGACGGCGCGCGGCGGCCAGACGCTGGTCCGGCTCAAGATGCGCAACATGCTGACGCGTGCCGTGTTCGACCGCACGTTCAAGGCGGGCGAAAAGTTCCGGGAGCCCGATCTGGCCTTCGTGCCCGCCTCGTATCAGTACTCGGATACCGGCGGGTATCATTTCATGAACCAGGAAACCTTCGACACCATCACCCTCGCTCCCGACATCGTCGGCGAGGATCGCTATTTGCTGGCGGATAACGTGTCGATCCAGATTCACACCTACAACGACAAGCCGATCGGCCTGGTGTTCCCGGCCCACGTCGAGCTGACCGTCGCCTCGACCGAGCCGGGCGCGCGCGGCGACACGGCCAGCGGCAGCGTGACGAAGGTCGCGCGGCTGGAAACCGGGATGGAGATCCGCGTGCCGCTGTTCATCAAAGAAGGCGAGAAGATCAAGGTGCACACCGAGACGCGCGAGTTCGCGGGGCGGGCATGATCCCCGGCGACGTTCGGCACGCCTGGCGGTCGATCGTCCGGATGCCGGTGGTGGCGACGGTCGTCGTCGTGTCGCTGGGCGTCGGGATTGGCGTCAATACCGCGGTGTTCTCCTGGGTCCAGGCGATGTACCTGCAGCCGCTTCCGGGCGTTGCCGGCGCCGGCCGCATGTATCTCGTCGAACCGCGATCCGACACCGGGTCGTATCCGGGCACGTCCTGGCTCGAATACCTGGATCTGAAGCAGCGGCTGACGTCGCTGCCCGATCTGTTCGCCTACCGCATGGTGGCGTTCAACGTTGGAGAGCGCGGACGCGTCGAACGCACCTACGGCCAGTTCGTGTCGGGCAACTATTTCTCGACGCTGGGCTTGTCGCCGGCGCTTGGCCGCTTCCTTCGAACGGATGAAGCCGCGACGGCGGGAGGCGAGCCGGTCGCGATCGTCTCCTACGATTACTGGCAGACGCGCTTCAATGGCTCGCCGGATGTTCTGGGCCGCACGATCCGGGTGAACGAGCTGCCGCTCACCGTCATCGGCGTCGCGCCACGCGGGTTTCAGGGCACGGTCCTGATGCTGAAGTTCGATCTCTGGGCGCCCGCGACGCTCGCACCGACGCTGCTGGCCGGATCGCGCGAGCTGGACGATCGGTCGCTCCGCGGCTACTCCGTCGTCGGCTCCCTGGTGCGATCGAGCACGCAGGCCCAGGCGCAGGCAGAGTTCGATCGGACGATGAGCGAGCTGGCGACCACGTATCCGGAGACGAACGCGAACGTGCGAGGCGAGATCCTGCCGTTCTGGGACGCGCCCCGGGGTCCGCAGCGGATGCTCGGTACAGCGCTGCTGATGCTGCAAGGGCTGATGCTGCTGCTCCTCCTCGCCGTGTGCGGGAATACCGCCAACCTGATGCTGGCGCGGGCGAGCTCGCGCCAGCGCGAGGTCGGGACGCGGCTCGCGCTCGGCGCCGGGCCGTGGCGCATCGCCAGCCTGCTGCTGACCGAGAATGTCGCGCTCGCGCTGTTTGGCGCCGTGCTGGGCGCGGCGATTGCGGTGTGGGCGACGGAAGCGATGCGTGCGGTGCCCGTCATCGGCAAGTTTCCGATCAGATTCCAGACGAGCATCGACGGAATCGGGCTCGCCTTCGCGATGGCGCTCGGGGCGCTGTGCGGTCTGCTCTGCGGCATCGCGCCGGCCGTCCAGCTGGCGTGGATCGATCCGCAGGCGGCGCTCCGCGCGGGCGTGCGGACGGCCGGCCGCAGCGCGATGCGCAACACGCTGATGGCCGTGCAGGTCGCTCTTGCCCTCGTCGTGCTGATGGCCGCCGGCCTGTTCTTGCGCAGCTTCGGCGAGACACGCGACACCGATCCCGGCTTCAAGCGCGAGGGCGTGCTCCTCGCCGCCTACGACCTGTCGGGCAGGAATCTGTCGCGAGAAGCGACGCGCGACTTCACGGCCCGCCTGCTCGATCGACTACAGGCGCTGCCGAACGTGGACGCTGCCGCCGTCGCGGCCTCTGTCCCGCTCGACATCCACGGCTTGCCGAACCGCGCCTTCACACTGGAAGGGCGCGCTCAGACCGGCGCTGCGCCATCGCGGGCGCTGTCGAACGTCGTCACGCCTGCCTATTTCGCGGCGATGGGAATCCCGATGCGCAACGGGCCTGGGTTCGCCGCCCTGCGCGACACTACGGCGCCGCCGCAGGCGGTCGTGAACGAGGAGTTCGTCCGGCGCTACGTCCAGACGGGCGAGACGATTGGACGAACCCTGGAAACCCGCGGCAGCACGTTCACCATTGTCGGCGTCGCGCGGCAGTCGGTGAACGAATCGTTCGGCGAAAAGCCGACACCGATGATCTACCTGTCGTATCGCGACCGGCCGTCGCCGGCGGGTGAGATTCACCTTCGTACGCGCGCCGGCGCCGAGCTCCTGCTCGGACCGCAGGTGGAACGCATCGTTCGTGACCTGGATCCGACGCTGCCGGTCTACGACATCCGTACGTTGTCGGATCACGTCGAGAAGAACCTGGTGCTCCGCCGCATCCCCGCGCGGATGTTCGTGGTACTCGGCCCCGCGCTGCTCATCCTCGCCGCGATCGGCATCTATGCGGTCGTTGCGTATGCCGTCTCGCTGCGGACCAGGGAAATCGGCCTCCGCCTCGCGTTGGGGGCGACGAACGGACGCGTCGTCTCCCAGATCGTGACAGAGAGTCTGCGGGTCGTCTTCGCCGGCGGCTTCGTGGGATGGATGGTGGCGTTGGGCTTCAACGCCCACCTCCTGAGAGGGCCGGTCTACCTCTCGGTGTTCGCCGGCGTGCCGGCGCTGCTGTTCGGCGTCGCGGCGCTGGCGTGCTGGTTGCCGGCGAAGCGGGCCACGGCGCTCGATCCGATCGCGGCGCTGCGACAGGAGTGACGGCCGCGCGTTGGATCGGCCTGGATTTCGGCACGACGAACAGTGCCGTGGCGCTGGCCGATCCCTCGGGTCCGCCGCGACTCGCGCTCTTTCCAGGGGCTGCCGGTCCGCGGCCGACGTTCCCCTCCGTTCTGTATTTCGAGCCCAGGGCCAGCGGCTCCAGCCGCCCGACCGCGCGCGCGGGACCGGCGGCAATCGAGAGATATCTCGCGTCCGAGCACAAGGGCCGCTTCATCCAGTCGCTGAAGACCTATCTGGCGGACCGGACGTTCGAGGGCACGGCGATCGGACCGGAACACTACACACTCGAGAAGCTCGTCGCGATCATCGCGCGGCAGATGGGCGAGGCGCTCGACTTCTCGTCGTGGCCGGCTCCGCGGCGCATCATCCTCGGGCGTCCGGTGCATTTCTCGAATCCGTCCGATGCCGAGCTCGATCGCTTCGCCGCCGACCGTCTGCTGGCCGCGATCAGGCTCGCCGGCTTCGAGGAGATCGTCTTCGAGTTCGAGCCGATCGCCGCCGCCTATGCGTACGAGGCGCGGCTCGATCGCGACGAAAGGATTCTGATTGGCGATTTCGGCGGCGGCACCAGCGACTTCACGATCATTTCCGTGGGACCTGGCGTCCGCGCGCGCGGACGCCAGGCGTCTGACATCATCGGCACCGATGGTGTGGCGATTGCGGGCGACGTGTTCGACAAGCGGATCATCAGAAACCTGGTCGCGCCGCGGCTCGGGCTGGGCGGTGAGTACTTATCGCCCCCGAACAAGTTTCTACCGGTGCCGAGCTGGCCGTACGAGCGTCTAGAGCGCTGGCATTACCTGTCGTTCCTGAAGTCGCCGCAGACGCTTGAAATGCTGGAGCGCATTCAGCGAACGGCATCGACGCCGGAGCGGCTCCAGGCGTTCCTGCTCCTGATCAAGCACGAGCTCGGTTATCAGCTGCACGAGGCGGTGCAGCGGACCAAATTCGAGCTGTCCACCGCCCTGGAATCGGAGTTCACGTTCGAGTCGGGGCCAGTGACCATCAGGAAGAAGGTGACGCGCGCCGACTTCGAGCGCTGGATCGCGGACGAGCTGTCGGCAATCGTCGGCTGCGTCGATCGGCTGATGGCGGCGTCAGGGCTCGCGTTCGCAGACATCGATCGCGTGTTCCTGACCGGCGGATCGTCGTTCGTGCCGGCGGTCCGGCAGATCTTTTTCGACCGGTTCGGAGAAGAGAAGGTGACTGGCGGCGAGGAGCTGACGTCGGTGGCCACGGGCCTCGCGTTGCGGGCCCGCGAGCAGTGGCCGGCTTAGGTGGCGCGAAACGTACCGTAGCGACCGCAACGTATTGCTTTATTCCGGCTCTGATTCGCCACCAGGGACACAGAGGACACAAAGGAACCCAATGAATCGCTTACCTTTGTGTCCATGGTGTCCTTCGTGGTGAATCCACCCGCGATCCAGCAACACGCCACTCACACGGCTGCAGCCTCAGGGTGCGACGCGCCACGGCGAGAATTCCGGCCAGCTGCGGAGCGTCTCGCTCGCCCAGGCGTTCGACTTGTCCTTGTGGCAGCTCGTGCATGGGTTCGGTATCTTCGAGGTTTCGGTCATCGTCGGCGTGACGAACCGGAAGGTGTGGCTGCGCACCATCACGTCGCCGATCGTCTGCTCGATCGCCGGCATGTGGCAGGCCACGCACTCGCTGCCTGTCGAACCGGCACGGTGATGCGTGTGCTGCTCGATGCCCGCCGTGTGCGGGCCATTCGGGGCCTTTGGACCGTGGCACGTCAGGCACACTTCTGAGGCCGGTCTCACGAGATCCGCATTGTGCCGGGTGCCGTGAACGTCGTGGCAGCTGGAGCAGGTCACGCCGTGGGTGTACATCACGCTCTGCGTGAAGTCGTTCCCCTGCATCCGGTTCTTGTGCGCCGTGCCGTCCGGGAAGTGCGTGAACGTGGTTTCTCCCGGTTTGAACTCCTCGAGCTGCCAGAAATCGCGGAGGTTCAGTCCGACGCGGAATCCCACCGGCCAGTCGTAGTAGCGGCCCTCGACCGGGTTGGCGAGCGGACGGCCCTGCGAGTGGCACTGCAGGCACACGTTGACAGAGCTGATGGGATCGAGACGCGACGGGTTGACGATGGTGTCGCGCCCCGGCCGCGCGACGTGGTTGCTGCCGGGACCATGGCATTTCTCGCAGCCCACGTTCCACTCCGTGACGGTCTTTGTCTTGACGTCGTAATTCACGGAGTGGCAGCCGTCGCACGTCGGTCCGGTCGGCCGCTTGCTGTTCTCGGGCGGATAGAAGGCGGTCCACCAATCGGTCCCCATGGCGACGTTGTACGGCCGCCATTGACGATGGGTGACGTCCCACTGGGCGCCGAGCGGAAAGTAGTCGTCGCCGACTTTCGTGAAGTAGCGCTGCTTCCACTTGCTGCCGTACACGAAGGCGATCTGGTCCCTGGTGAAGGTGACGAGCGGGTTGGGCTGAGCGAGGTCCGGGATGATGGCGTCGGGATGCTCTTTCGGATCGCGCACGACGTTCGCCATGCGCGTCTGTTTCCACCGGTCGTAAATCGGCGCATGGCAGCGCGCGCACGCCGTGGAACCGACGTAGGACGCCGCTGCTGCCGGCTGCCTGACGGCCTCGGTTTGCGCGCTGATGTGGTTATCGAGGCCGGCCAGGGTTGCCGCGATCGTCATCGTCCCCCACGCCAGCCAACCGAAGCGCAGCGCTGTCATCGCCCTATCCTACTGGGCGACACGCCACGCTGAAAACTCCGGCCACGTCTTCAAGACCGCCGTGGCCCAGCCGGTTGCCTTGTCCGTGTGACACGTCGTGCACGGATCCGGCATCTTCAGCCGTTCGGCCATCGCCGGCGCGATGAACTTGAACGTGTGGCTCCTGACCTTGACGTCGCCCAGCATGACGGCAATCTTCGGCATGTGACAGCTGACGCAGTCGCTGCCGGCCGATCCCGGCTGGTGATGGGTGTGCTGTTCGATTGTCGCGGTGTGCGGTCCGTTCGGTGACGCCGGTCCGTGGCACGTCAGGCAAACGAGACGCGCGGACTTGACCAGGTCGGCATTGTTCGGTGTGCCATGTGGGTCGTGACAGCTCGCGCACGTGACGCCACGAGCGTACATCAGGCTCTGGACGTAGTCGTTTCCCTGCATCCGGTTTTCGCGCCCGGTACCGTCCCCGAAATGCAGGGTGTCCATCGTGCCCAGCGTGTAGCCATCGAGCCGCCAGAAGTCGGGCAGGCGCAGGCCGACCGTGAATCCGACCGGCCAGTGCGCGTCGTGGCCGCCGCCGGCGGCGGTCGGATGCCCTTCCGAATGACACTGGATGCAGACGTCGACGGACGCCTTGGGATCGAGCCTGGACGGGTTGACGATCGTCGCGCGGGTCGGGCGCGCGATGTGGTCGCCCGCCGGGCCGTGGCAGCGTTCGCAGCCGACGTTCCACTCGGTGACGGTTTTCCGGTTGAGGTCGTAGTTCACGGAATGACAGCCGTCGCAGAGGCCGCTGGTCGCGCCCGTCACTCCGTAGGCGCGCCACTGCCGATGGGTGACATCCCACTGTGCCGGGAGTGGCGCGTAGTCGTCACCAACCTTCCGGAAGTAGCGCTGTTTCCACTTGCTGCCGTAGACGAAGGCGATCTGGTCTCTGGTGAACGTCACGAGCGGATTGGGCTGCGTGAAGTCCGACACGATCGCGTCTGGATGGTCGCGCGGATCCCGGACGACGTTCGCCATTCGGGTTCGTTGCCAACGGTCGTAGATGGGCGCGTGGCAGCGGGCGCACGCCTGGGAACCGACGTACGACGGTGAAGGCGACGCCGGAGTCTGCGTGCCCGAGAAGAGGAGCGCGCCGATCCACACGATCAAGACCGGACCCAGGAAGATCACGCGAATGACCGGGAAAGCGCTTCGAACATCGCCATGCCCTGCTCGAGCAGCGCGTCGTCGTCCTTGTGCATCTGCCGCAGCCCCTCCACCAGCCGTCCGACGGCCGGCGCTTCGGGACGGTTGTAGCGCGCTTCCTTCATGTCGAGGTCGTGGACGATCTGCGCGATCGACGCCACGGCCGGGTCGCGAAGCGCGAAACGGGCGGCGAGCGTTTCGAAGGTGCAGAGCTCGCCGTGATGACCGAAGTCCCCGGTGTACATGTCGAAGGGGATCTCCGATCCGCGCGGCTTCGCCCTGAACACGAAGGTCGCGTTCGGGTCAATCGCCCGGCGAATGAGCCAGGCGGACGCCATGCGATCGACGCCGGGCCGGGGCCTCGTGACCCAGACCTTCTTCTTGAAGTCCTTGACGGCGAGCGTGGCGCCGGCGGTCTCCGTCGTGGTTTTCATGGCCTGACCTCTTCGAGCGTGGCGCTCGAGTTGCGCCACCAGTTGTGCGACCTCGTCGCTCGACGGCGAGCGGAAGAAATCGATCGCGTCGAGCTCGCGCGCCCGTTCGCGGATGCGGCGGAGCGCCTGGGGAAGCGCGCGTCCGGCCGATTGCAGGTCCGCCTTCGCTCGTCCCGTCACTCTGGCGCTACGGCGGGACGGGCGCCGCGACCAGCGTTCCAGCAGCTCCGACGCGTCCTTGCGCAGCGCCTGGAGATCCTGCGCGCGCGCGTCCCGGAACGCGGCGACGATTTCGTCCTGCGTCGCCTGCTGAGGCGCATGCCCCACGAGTACCATCGCCTCGCCGCCGCTGGCGACGATTTCGGCCTTGAGCCACTCCAGATCCTCGCGGGCTTCGTCCGATTCCGGCATCGCCCACGCCGAGTTCTTCAGCAGCACCGCACCGATCCGCTGGAGCCGGCGCCAGACCTTGACGCGCGCCGGCGACTGCTTGGACGGCAGCTGGTAGATGAGCAGGAGCCAGGCGTCTGGCGGCATTCGGTTTCAATGATAATGAAATGACTGTAACATAGTCAATTAGGCTGGCGCGCGCTACGATTGGCAGCATGTCCATTCGCTACGCTGCCGCCGCCTGTCAGACCGATCTGCCCAATCCGATCGAGCGGCGGCAGATGCGATCGAACACTGATCGCATGCTTCAGATGGTCGATGCCGCGGTCGAAGGCAGCGCGCCGTTTCTCCCGGTTCGCCTGGTCGTCTTTCCTGAGTTCGCGCATGCAGCGCCGGTCTTTCAGACGGTAGACGAGTTGCTCGCAAAGCTCACGGTCCCGATTCCCAACGAGCACACCGAGCGCCTGATCGCGAAGGCGCGCGAGCACGACCTCTACATCCAGAGCGGCACGATGCTCGAAGAGGATCCGAAGTGGCCCGGCGTCGTCTTCAACACGACGTGCCTCGTCGGTCCGAACGGCATGCTCTACCGGTATCGCAAGGTGAACCCGTGGATCCCCTACGAAGTCCACAGCAGCCCGCACGACCTGCCCGGATACGACGAGCCGTTGTTCCCGGTGGCGGACACGGCAATCGGCAAAATCGGGTGCGCGATCTGCTACGACTGGCTCTTTCCCGAGGCCATCCGGCAGCTGGCGATGAACGGCGCCGAAGTGCTGGTCCGCGTGTCGGCCTACATGGACCCCTGGGGCGCCACCGAGCCGATGAACTGGTGGACGACCATCAATCGCGCGCGCGCCATCGAGAACATCGCCTACGTCGTCGGCGCCAACCAGGGGGCGAGTCTGCGGCACTATCCGCCGTACTCCTGGCCGGGCGGATCCCAGATCGTCGACTTCGACGGCCGCCTGCTGGCCGATGCGTCTCCCGGACCTGGCGAACGGATCGTGGTCGCGCCGATCGACATCTCGAGCGTGCGGCACGAGCGCGAGTCGCGGCGCGGGCATCACATGCTGGCGCACCTGCGGACCGAGGCGTATCCGGTCTACGCGCAGCCGCAGTACCCGAGGGCGGCTTCCGACATGACGTACGAAGGAAACGTGCGGCGGATCGACGCCGCGAAGAAATCTCTACGCTAAGCTGGCGGACTTGCGGCCTTGTCGCCGAACGCGTCGAGCAGCATCGGCAGCAACTGGTGCATCCGGCCGATCGGATGGCGCGCCGAGGTCAGGCCCGTGGTAAACCCTGCCGACAGAAGTCGATCGAGTACAGCCGCGCGGCTGGCAATGACGTGGACCGGCACGTCCCAGGATGCGTGTTCGCCGCTGACCGCGGCCGGCGGTTGATGATCGCCGAGGACGATCATCACGAGATCGCGGTCGGCGTGCCTCTTCAGGTAACCCGCGAGCATGTCGAAATCGTAGGTCATCGCTTCGACGTAACCGGGTCCGAAGTTGGTCCAGTCCGGCTGGCGCGCGTACGCGCGCACGATATCGGGTCCATCGTACGGATGGCTGGTCAGCATGCGGGGCCAGTCCGGCTGATATGGTGGCGTCGGCCTGAACGGAAAGTGTGTGCTGATGGTGGGAAAGAAGATAAAACGCTCGCCAGCCGATCCTCGTGCCTCCTCGAGTGCGTCGAAGCGTGCGAGCGAGTACTGGTCCGGAAGGGCGAACCAGCCGAACTCGGGGCCCGAGTAATCAAGGCGTTCGGCTCCGTAGATTTCGTTGAAACCATAGAACACGCCTTCCGGCCAGCTCTGACGAAGGCCGGGCATCAGTCCGACCGTGCGGAATCCGCGGCGGCCGAATGCCTTCGCCAGCGTATCCCGTTGAGCCGTCATCAGCTTCGCGTTGGTGTCGGGATCGCGCACCTCGATCCCTGACAGAAGGCTGATGTGGGCGAGCCACGACGATCCGCCGAACGTCGGCGACTCGACGAACGCAGAGACCACTTGACGGCCGGTTTCGCGAATCGCCGCGTCGAGCCGTGCCCGGCTGGCGGCGATCGGCCGAGCGAGTGCCGGCCGATCGAAACTGATCGCGCCGTACGATTCGACGAACACGAGATACACGTCCGCGCCCTGTACTCGCGAGAGGTCGGAGGTCATCGGCGGGCTGTCGGGCAGCGCCCGCGATCCCGCAATCGCCTCGGCGACGAACCTGACCTGCCGCGCATAGGTGCGGACGACGGGCGACGCAAAGGCCTGTACGGTGACCTCGCCCGGCACTTCGGCTTTCGGAGGGCGAACGATGAACCAGGCCACGGCGGCGACCGAGAGCGCGATCAGCGCATGGCGTTGACGGTCGTCAGCCATCGAGGCGGCGATGCACCGCCACGCGAGTCTGAGGAGTGCGTAGAGAAGTCCCAGCGTCAACACCGCGCCGGAGACCGACAGTACGATGAGCCACCATGACGCGACCTTCGTGACCATCGCCGCCACATCGGGAATGAATCGCAGATCCCAATACAGGTTGATGTCGCGTCCGTACAGCGCCGGCGCGGTGACCTCGGCGTAATGTCCGATGACCAGGAGCGTCCAGATCGCGCTCAGCCACGCAATCGCGGCGCGCGACGGCGGACGCGACCAGCGGCTGACGATCGCGAGGCCCAGCACGCAGACCGCGAGTTCGACGGAAAGCGCCCCACCCCAGTGCACCGCCGGCGTCGGCCAGACGTTTTCGAACGTCAGCGACGCGTCGAGCACCAGGAGCGCCGCGACGAGCACGATCCACCGCCTGAGAGTCAACTCACTCTTAGTCTATGTGGGAGATGCTGGCGCGCGCCGCCACAGCCAGAGCGTGTCGGCGAGAAACGAATAGCCGAGCGCCGCCAGCGACGCGGCGGCCAGCCACTCGCTCGTGGGAGGCACGATCGGCGGCAGGATCGTCAGGATCAATCCCACGGTCTGGACGACGCAGATCGCTTTTCTGCGGACGCTTGGAAAGAGCGGTTCTCGCATCCACGGCAGCACCCATCCCGCGGCGACGAACAGGTATCGCAGCAGCCCGGCAATCAGCACCCAGGGACCGGCCTTGCTGTACTGCCACGCCAGGATGGCGAGCACCTGAATCAGCAGCGCGTCGGTTTCCATGTCGAAACGCGCGCCGAACGCGCTGGCCATGCCGGTCCGGCGCGCCAGCCAGCCGTCCACACCGTCGAGCACCGTGGCCACGACGGCCGCGCCGGCGCCGATCCACCCGGCGCTTGGCAGCGATGGCTCGCCGATCAACCCCGCGACGATCGCCGCCAGAACCGCTCGAACCATCGTCACCTGGTTGGCTGGACCGAAGCGCGGGAACGGATGGTGTGCGCGCACCGACCGGCGCGCCAGCAGCACAACCGCCGCCAACACCACACTTGCCTTGACGATGAACGCCGCGGACACAGAGGCGGGATTGTAACGCGCGCCTGAAAAGCACCAGAATTGCCGCATGCCCGCAGACGACGCGCGAGCGTTCTGGACGATTGCGCCCGGCCGGGGCGAGATCCGCGCCGAGTCGCTGGCGCCGCCCGAGTTCGGCGATGTGCTCGTCCGGACGCTGTACAGCGGCATCAGCCGGGGCACGGAGCGTCTCGTCTTTCAGGGCCGCGTTCCCCCGAGCGAGTACCAGCGGATGCGCGCGCCGTTTCAGTCTGGAGAGTTTCCGGCGCCGGTCAAGTATGGATACGCAAGCGTGGGACGGATTGAGGACGGTCCTGAAGATCTCCGCGACCGCAACGTGTTCGTCCTTTATCCCCATCAGACCCGCTACGTCGTTCCCGCCGCGGCGGTCCACGTCCTGCCGGCGGCGGTTCCGGCGGAGCGCGCCGTGCTGGCCGCCAATCTCGAGACCGCCATCAACGCGTTGTGGGACGGTGCGCCGAGCCTGGGCGATCGGATCAGCGTGGTGGGCGCCGGCACGGTGGGATGCCTCGTCGCGTGGCTGGCGGGACGTGTGCCCGCCTGTGACGTGGAGCTGGTTGACGTCAATCCGGAGCGCGCCACGATTGCCGAAACGTTGGGCGTGCGATTTGCCACACCCGAACACGCATCGTCGAACGCCGACCTGGTGGTCCATGCCAGCGGTTCCGGCGCCGGTCTCGAGCTGGCGCTGCGCGTCGCCGGGTTCGAGGCGACGGTCGTCGAGTTGAGCTGGTATGGGGACCAGGCGATCCGGGTCGGACTCGGCGGTGCGTTCCATGCGCAGCGGCTCACGCTGAAGTCGTCACAGGTCGGCAGCGTCCCGCCCGCGCGCAGCCCGCGATGGGACACGCGCCGGCGGATGCAGCTCGCGCTCTCGCTGCTGCAGCACGCCGAGCTCGACGCGCTGATCACCGCCGAGAGCGACTTCGAATCGCTGCCTGGCGTCATGGCCGATCTCGCCGCCGAACGCGTCGACGCGCTGTGCCACCGCGTGAGGTACTGACATGTACAGCGTGACCGTCCGCGGGCACATGATGATTGCCCACAGCCTGACGGGCGACATCTTTGGTCCTGCCCAACGCCTGCACGGCGCCACGTATGTCGTCGACGTCGAATTCCGGCGCAGCGACCTCGACCCCAACGGCATCGTCGTCGACATCGGCCGCGCGACGGATGCGCTGAACAAGGTGCTTGCCGGTTTCAGCTATCGCAATCTCGACGAAGAGCCTTCGCTCAAAGGCAAGAACACCACGACCGAGTTCCTCGCGCGCGCCGTGTTCGACGGCATTGCGGCTGCCATGTCGAGAGGCGATGTCGGGTCGAGCGCCGCCGGAATCGAGAGCCTGCGGGTGACACTCCACGAATCGCACCTCGCGTCGGCGTCGTTCGACGGACGCGTGTGAAGCGGATTGCGGTCGTCGTTCCAGGGTCGATCGCACAGCGATCCGGCGGGTATGAGTACGACCGCCGCATCGTGGCAGGTCTACGGGCACGCGGCTGGGTGGTCGATGTCCACGAGATCGACGGTGCCTTTCCGCGGCCATCCGCGGCGGCGCTCGAGACTGCGGCGCAAACGCTCGCGGCGATTCCGGACGGCTCCCTCGTCCTAGCCGACGGTCTCGCGTTCGGCGCGATGCCGGCGGAGGCGGAACGCGAAGGTGGGCGCCTCAATTTCGTTGCGCTCGTCCACCTGCCGCTTGCCGCCCACGTCGGCATCAATCGTCAGGAGGCCGACCGGTTCGCCCAGGGCGAACGGCGGACGCTGGCGGCCGCACGGGCGTGCATTGTCACGGGCGCGCCGACTGTGAGAGCGCTCGAGGCCTATGGCGTCCGGCCCGAACAGATCGCGGTCGTCGAGCCAGGAACCGATCGCGCGCCGCTCGCCCGAGGCTCGCGCAATCCTCTCCACCTGGTGTCGGTCGCCGCGATCACGGTGGGAAAGGGACACGAGATCCTGTTGCGCGCGCTCGCGCGGCTGCGTCAGCGGACGTGGCGGCTGACGTGTGCCGGCAGTCTCGATCGCGATCCAGTCTCGGCCGCTCGCATCCGCGAACTGGTGGACGCCGAACAACTCGGGAAACGGGTCGCACTGGCCGGCGAGCTCGATTCGACCGAGCTCGCGGCGCTCTACGACTCCGGCGATGTCTTCGTGCACGCTTCGCTGCACGAGACGTACGGGATGGTCGTCGCCGAAGCGCTCGCGCGTGGCGTCCCGGTCGTCGGCTCGGCGACCGGAGCGATACCCGATCTCGTCGGATCGGACGCCGGCCTACTCGTTCCGCCGGGGGACGCGGCTTCGCTCGAGAGCGCCTTGTCGTCGGTCATCGACGACGCAGATGTTCGCGACCGGTTGGCGGCTGGAGCGCGTCGTGTCCGCGACCGTCTGCCGACGTGGGACGATGCGGTTGACAAAATGGTAAACCTGCTGGCGCGACTGGAGGACGATGGGTCATTCGCTCGCTGAATGGCTAACGCTGCGCGAGCCGTTTGACGTTGCCGCGCGCTCCGAGAGGCTCGCGCAGGCCGTCTCGAAGGCGCTGCCGCCGGACCGGCCGGTGCGGATCGTCGATCTCGGAACCGGCAGAGGCTCGAACGTCCGTTATCTCACCGGCTACCTTCCAGTGCCACAGGAATGGCTGTTGCTGGACGAGAATGCCGCCGTCCTGGAACAGGTGCCCCGCGCGATGACCGGGCGTCTGCCTGCGCCATGCGCCATCGACGTGCGGCAAGTCAGGCTCGGTGCTCTCGATTCGACGATGTTCGACCAACGCCATCTCGTGACGGCATCCGCGCTGCTCGATCTGGTCTCGGAATCGTGGCTCGGTTCGCTGGCGCATCATTGTCACGCGGTACGCGCCGCGGGACTGTTTGCGTTGACCTACAACGGAGAGTCCCGCTGTTCACCGGTGGAGCCCGAAGACGACGAGATCCGCGAGCTGCTGAATCGGCATCAGCGCACGAATGACAAGGGCTTCGGAAGAGCGGCTGGACCCGATGCCGTCGCCGCGGCCGAGCGCTCGTTCAAGGCCGTCGGTTATCGAGTCGAGCGTGCGGCGAGCGATTGGAATCTGCCGCCGGACGCGCGGGAGATGCAACGCGAGCTGGTGGATGGATGGGCCGACGCGGCGTCCGAAATCGCGCCGGCTCGATCAGCGGTGATCAACAGCTGGCTCCACAGGCGCCACGATCACATCGACGCCGGACGTTCGCAGATCGTCGTCTGTCACGAAGATCTGATCGCCACGCCCGGATGAGCCGACGCCCTTTAACGGCCTGCGCTACGAGAGGCCGGCGCCAATTCTGAAACGCGCGCTCCCGGCTTCTCGAAGCCCATATACCGGAGCAGCGGCGAGGTCATCGCCGTCGTCGCGAGCGCCATCAGCGTCAGCATCGTGAACAGCAGCGGCGGAAGAAGGCCGATGTCGACGCCGATGTTGAGCACCACCAGCTCCACGAGTCCCCGCGTGTTCATCAGCACACCGAGCGCGATCGCTTCGCGCCTGGACAGCGCCAGCACCCGCGATGCCAGTAGCGGGCTCGCCGCCTTGCCGACGACCGCCATCGCCAGGATCGCGAGCGTTTCGAGCACGAGCCACGGCGACATCAGGAGGTGCACGTTCGTGCGGAGGCCGGTGAAGGCAAAAAACAGCGGAAGCAGCAACATCGCGACGAGCGGTTCGACGCGTGTGGTCACCAGCCGTTCCACCTCCTGGTCGCGGGGCGCCAGCGCGCCGAGAAAAAAGGCGCCGAACAGCGGGTGGACACCTAGGCGCTCGGTCGCAGCGGCGGATGCGATCGCCGCGATCAGGAGCACGGCCATCCTGCCTTCGGCGTCCGCGATTCGCGCGGTCCACCGATGGATCACCGGTCGCGTCACGCCGAGCATCACTGCGGCGTAAACAATGACTCCTACTACTGAAGCACTCGCCGAGGCGGTGTCCGCCCGGGCGAACGCGGTCACCAGCGCGAGCACAATCCACGCGGTCACGTCGTCCAGAGCAGCACAGGCGATGGCGACGGTGCCAAGCCTCGTCGCCGACAGATCATGCTCGTCGACGATGCGCACGAGAACGGGAAACGCCGTGATGCTGAGGCTCAGCCCGACGAAGAGCGCGAAGGGCCACACCAGCCGATCGGGCACGGCGAATTGTGTCCTCACAGCCATGGCCAGCCCGATGCCGAGCAGGAACGGCAGCACGATGCTGGCGATGCTGGTCAACACGACGAGGCGGCGGCTGGCGCTGAGGTGCGACAGGTCGAGCCGGAGGCCGACGACGAACATGAACAGCACGAGCCCGAACTGGCTGAAGGCGTTCAGCAGGGGAAGGCTGTCGACCGGAAACAGCTGGTCGGTGATCGATGGGAACATCCAGCCGAGAAACGACGGTCCCAGCAGGAGCCCGGCGACGATTTCCCCGATCACGCGCGGCTGACCCATGGCGCGGAAGGCGCCGCCAACCGCACGGGCAACCGTCACGACGACGACGATCTGGAGTAACAGCAGAAACATTGGTCGGCGTGAAGGGATTGTCGCCTTAGATGACGCGGGCGATGGCTGGTTCGTCGTCCGTGTGGCGGTCCTGGTCCTCGCCTGATCTCAGGTCGCAGTCGAACAGCACGTCGGCTCCCATCCTGAACACACGATAGCGCGGCCTGTGGCAATCGCCGAGCGCGTCCGGTGGCTGCAGCCGGATGGCGGGCCGGCCGTCTCCTATCAACAGCGGCGCGATCGCCACGTGCAGCCGATCCAGCTGTTTCGCCTGCAGGAACATCGAGACGGTGACGCCGCCACCCTCCACGAACAGACGGGCGCAGCCGCGCGCTCGCAGCAGCTTGACCACCTCGGCGACCGGTACGCCCGCATCGTCGTCGTCGCCGACGCCAATCACGGTCGCAAGGCCGAAACGTTCTCCGCTCGCTCCCGCGAGCGATCGCGCGCAGATGTAGAGGGTCTCCGCCGACGGATCACTGAAGACGCGATGGTCTTCAGCAAGGCGCCGCGACGGATCGAGAACGACGCGCAGCGGGTTCCGCCCTTCGACGAGCCGCGTCGTCAACTGAGGGTCGTCGGCGGCGATCGTGCCGGCCCCCACGATGACGGCGTCGCAGAGCGCACGCAGCCGGTGCATGTGGCGCATGTTCTCCTCGCCGGTCACCCAGCGCGACTCTCCGGCGTGCGTGGCGATAAACCCATCAAGGCTCTGGCCGAGATGACCGACCGTCAGCGGGCGTGCCGCCGTCGCGCTGCAGATTGGAAGGTACAGATCGATCAGCGGCCGGCGGGGATCGTCGGGAGGGATCGCCGCCGCCCACCCGCGGTCCGGCTGCCAGATGAGCAGCGCGGTGGGGTCGTCGGTCGGCACGGAGCGCAGGTCCCCACCCTGGTTCAGCGCAAAGCCAGCCGATCGAGGCTGGTCCGACAGGCGTATGGCCTCGGCGGCGGCCGCGACGACAAGTTGCCAGGCTGTGCCGAGGTGGGAATCCATGCGGTCGCCGGACGATTATAGGCACACACAACGATCGCTCCGCGTCGACCCGCCGCCGCAGGCTACTGACCTGAACCCTGAGTAGTGTGTTCAGGCTATGGCCGCGTCCAGTACCATGGAGTTTCGACCCATCGCATGACTACCGGACCATCCAATCGTGTGGCGAAGCGTGCCGTTGTGGCCTTCATCGCTCTGCTGGCCAACAGCGCGTACCTCTACGCACTGCCATCGCCGACGCTGTTCTATTACGTCAACGTCGGTCTGCACCTCTTCATTGGACTTGGGTTCGCGATCGTCGGCGGCCTGTTTGCGGCCCGCATGGTTCGGACGGGCGGCAGCGCTTCGACGTTTCTCCTGATGGGCGCTGCCGTCGTGCTGGCGGCCTCGGTCGCGTTCGGCGGCTGGATTGCCTTCACGGGCGCGACGCGGGCGCATCAGGTGGCCGTGAACGCGCACGTGCTGTTGGGCGTCGGCGGACTCCTGCTCCTCGCCGCCTGGTCGGTCTCGCGATCGCCGCGCAGCGCGGCGCCGGTCGTCCTTGCGGTGTCGATCGTCGGACTGATTCTTCTAGCCGCGGCGGCCAGGCCGGCCGTCGAACGGAGCCGGCAGGCGCGGCATCGTATCCAGAATCCTTCGGTGCCGCCCGCAACCATGAACGCGGAGGGAGGGGGACCGCAGAGCCCGTTCTTTCCGTCCTCGTCGAAGACGAACGTCGGCGGCATCATCCCGGCGAACTTCTTCATGACAAGCGCCTCGTGCGGGCGCTGTCACAAGGACATCTACGACCAGTGGAACTCGTCGGCCCATCACTTCTCGTCGTTCAACAACCAGTGGTACCGCAAGTCGATCGAGTACATGCAAGACACCATCGGCACGCGGCCGTCGAAATGGTGCGCTGGGTGCCACGACCACGCCGTGTTCTTCAACGGCCGCTTCGATCGACCGATCAAGGAGCAGATCGCGACGCCGGAAGCCCAGGCCGGACTGGCGTGCACGTCCTGCCACTCCATCGTGCACGTCGGCAGCTCGATGGGGCAGGGTGACTTCACGGTCGAATACCCGCCGCTCCACGATCTCGCCGTGAGCGAGCAGCCAATCCTGCAGAAGACGCACGACGCGTTGATCTACCTCGCGCCGGGCCCGCATCGCGACACCTTCCTCAAGCCGTTTCATCGCGAGCAGACGGCGGAGTTCTGCTCGAGCTGCCACAAGGTCCATCTCGACACGGCCGTGAACAGCTACCGGTGGTTTCGCGGCTTCAACGACTACGACAACTGGCAGGCCTCAGGCGTCTCGGGTCAGGGCGCGCGGTCGTTCTACTATCCGGCCAAGCCTCAGAAGTGCGCGGATTGCCACATGCCGCTCGTCGCGTCGAACGATCCAGCGGCCAAAGGCGGGAAAGTGCGCTCGCACCGGTTCCCCGGCGCAAACACGGCGCTGCCATTCGTCAACCACGATCCGGTGCAGTTGAAAATCGTCCAGGATTTCCTGCGCGACGGCCAGATCTCGGTCGATGTCTTCGGCATCACGCGCGTCGCCGAGTCACCGGCCGCCGAGGCGGGCGGCGTCAAAGGCTCGGAGCCGCGATTGTCGAGTACGTTCGCCATCGGAGAGGAATCCGCGTCGTTCGGCGCGGCCGGCGCCCGTTCGCTTCAACCGCCCGCCGAAGTGCTGGCACCGCTCGACGAGATTCCCGCGACGGTCCGTCGAGGCGAATCCGTCCGGGTCGAGGTCGTTGTTCGCACCCGGAAGGTCGGTCATTTCTTCCCGGGCGGTACCGTGGACGCCTTCGACGTGTGGGTCGAGCTCGAAGCCGTCGACGACCAGGGCCGCGTCCTGCTGCACAGCGGTTCTGTCGCTGACGGTGGGAAAGGACCGGTCGAGCCGGGCGCGCATTTCTATCGCAGCCTTCAGCTCGACGGCCACGGCAACCCGATCAACAAGCGCAATGCCTGGTCGACGCGATCGGTCGCGTACGTCCGCCTCGTGCCGCCCGGCGCGGCCGATACGATTCATTACCGCCTCGACATCCCGCCCGATGCCGGGGACACGATCGTCCTGCGCGCCAAGGTCAACTACCGCAAGTTCGCGTGGTGGAACACCCAGTGGGCGTTTGCCGGCGTCCGTCCGCCGTCAGCCTCAAAGCCGGACGTCACACCCGAGTACGACGATGGGGAGTGGAGGTTCGACGGCGACACGAGCGGCGTGTCGGGGCAGATCAAGGCGATTCCCGACATTCCCACGACGGTCATGGCGCAGTCGGAAGCGTCGCTTGCCGTGATCCCGCGCGGTGCGCCGCTGCCGGAGGTGAAGCCGTTGTTCAGTCCGGCCGTGCGCGAGCGGTGGAACGACTACGGCATCGGCCTGCTGTTGCAAGGCGACCTGAAAGCGGCGGAAGCCGCCTTCATGCACGTCACGGAGATGGATCCCGGCTACGCGGACGGCCCCGTCAACGTCGCGCGCGCGCAGATCCAGGAAGGCAATGTGGCGGCTGCGGAGCCGATGCTCCAGAAGGCGCTCGCGATCGATCCCAAGCTGGCCAAAGCACACTATTTCCTCGGCACGGTGTACAAGACCACCGGGCGGTACGACGAGGCGCTGGTCGAATTACGGGCCGCGGCCGCGCAGTATCCGCGAGATCGCGTGGTGCTCGATCAGATCGGCCGTGTGCTGTTCCTGCAGCGGAAGTTCACCGACGCGGTGAAGGCGTTCGAACAGGTCCTCTCCGTCGATCCGGAGGATCTGCAGGCGCATTACAACCTGATGGTGTGCTATCAGGGGCTGGGGCAACCCGAGCTCGCCGCGCGGGAACAGGCGCTCTACGAGCGATTCAAGGCTGACGAATCGGCGCAGGCGATTACCGGGCCGTATCGTCTCAAATCGCCGCACGACAACAACGAACGGCAGTCGATCCACGAACACCGGCATCAGGCCGTCGCCCTCGGCGCGAAGGCGGCCGCCTTTGCGCCTCCGGCGCTTCGGCGAGCCAGGGCCTTGCGGTGATCCGAGCGTGATGAGACGGCGAGCCTGGGTCGTGTGTGCGTGCTGCGCCTTTGGCGCGGCCGTCGTCGCAGGACAATCCGTGCCGACCGCCGTCTTCAGCGATGTCACGGCACAGTCGGGCGTCAGGTTCGTTCACAACAACGGTGCCTTCGGCAAGAAATACCTTCCCGAAACCCTCGGCGCCGGCGTCATCGTACTCGATGCGGATGGAGACGGCTGGCAGGATCTACTGTTCATCAACTCGATGAACTGGCCGGGCCGGCCGGGCGCGAAGTCGTATCCAGCGCTGTACCGTAATCGCCACGACGGCACGTTTACTGACATGACGCGGGGATCCGGTCTGGACGTCGAGATCTACGGCATCGGCGGCGCCGCCGCCGATTTCGACAACGACGGCAAGGTCGACGTTTACCTGACCGCACTCGGCTCCAGTCACCTCTTCCGCAACGTCGGCGGCGGCAAGTTCGTCGATGTCACCGCGAGCGCCGGGGTCGCCAGCCCGGGGTTCGCGACCAGCGCGCTCTGGTTCGACTACGACAACGACGGCAAGCTCGATCTGTTCGTCGCCCACTATGTCGACTGGTCGATCGAGAAGGATCTGTTCTGCACGCTTGACGGCAAGAGCAAGTCGTACTGCACGCCCGAATCGTACAAAGGCCAGAGCGGCACGTTGTTTCACAACCGGGGCGACGGCACCTTCGCGGACGCGACGAAGCAGGCCGGGTTGTTCGATGCGACGTCGAAGGCGCTGGGTGTCGCGATGCTCGACTTCGACGGCGACGGCTGGATGGATCTGTTCGTCGCGAACGACACGCAGCCGAACCGCCTGTATCGCAATAAGGGCAACGGGACGTTTACCGATGTCGCCGTGGGAGCGGGCGTCGCCTTCAGCGAGGCAGGCGTGGCACGGGCAGGCATGGGCGTCGACGCCGCTGACTACGACGGATCGGGACGCCCGAGCCTGGTGATCGGCAACTTCTCGAACGAGATGATGGCCCTCTATCACAACGAGGGCACCGGCCTGTTCATCGACGAGGCGCCGACCTCGGGCATCGGCCGCGCGAGTCTCCTCACATTGACCTTCGGCTGCTTCTTCTTCGACTACGACCTCGACGGCCGGCTCGATCTCCTGTCCATCAACGGCCATGTCGCCGACGACATCGAACGCGTGCAGCCGCGCGTGAAGTACGCGCAGCCGCCGCACTTGTTCCGGAACGTCGGTCAGAAGCGGTTCGAGGACGTTGTCCCTCAGCTGGGGCCGGCGCTGCGACGGCCGATCGTCGGCCGGGGTGGTGCCTACATCGATTTCGACAACGACGGCGACCTCGACGTCGTACTGACCGCCAACCACGGTCCCGCGCAGCTGTTCAGAAACGACGCGGCCGGCCGGAACAACATGCTTCGCGTGGCGACGGTAGGCTCCGCGTCGAACCGCGGCGGCGTGGGCGCGCGCGTGGAACTGACGCTGCCTGGCGGCGGCAAACTCTGGCAGCTGGTGAAGACGGGTTCGAGCTATGCCTCACAGAGCGAGCTGCCGCTCACGTTTGGCCTCGGATCCGCGGCGAAGATCGACGGGCTTCGCGTCCGCTGGCCGAACGGACGGGTGGACACCGCCGGATCGCTCCAGGCCAATCAGCTCGTGACAGTGAGAGAAGGTGGCGGGGTCGTGTCATCCGTCGCGATCAGACGCGGCTTCGACAGGTGACAAAACCTGTCGTCGACTATGCACGCCGGCATTTGCGATTGGGCTGGTGGTCGCTGCTGGCCTTCGCCACGCTGGGACTTGGGCTGGAGTCGCTGCACGGCTTTAAGATTCGCGCATATCTGGATGTGTCCAACGAAACCCGCCGCCTGATGTGGACGCTCGCACACGCACATGGGACGCTGCTTGCGATCCTGAACATTGTTTTTGGCTTGAGTTTGCGGGTTGTGCCCGAGCTGACTACGTCACGGCTGGCGTTCGTCTCGTCAGCTCTCGCGGGGGCGACGATTGTCATGCCCGCGGCCTTTTTCCTCGGAGGGATCGCATTTTACGCAGGCGACCCGGGGCTTGGCATCCTGCTGCTGCCCGTCGGCGCGGTCCTGCTGCTGGCAGCGATCTTCTGGATCGCCCGCGACGTGCAACGGTCGGACGTGCGAACGCCCACGCCACGGCGTTGATCTCTGGCGGTCGATTACCGAGTCGCCAGCAGGGAGGGAAGAGCGGAACTCGCGCGACGTGTGTTGTACTGCGCGCGATACATTCGGTGAGCTGGAGAATCGGGATAGTGCGCCGGTGGCTTGTAGGGATATTGCGACATGCCATGGAACGGCAACGGCTCCACTCGATCGGGGCTCGCGGAGTTCACGTCCATTTCCTTGCTGAATCCGTCTCCTCTTAAGAGAAATGTTCGGCTCCAGCCAGCCGGCAATGCGGGAAGCGCCGACGCATCGAAGCTGACGGCAACTTCATCGCCAGGTTTGGCAATGACGAACATGTCATCGCTTCTCGAAATAAGCGGCCGCACATCACCTTCGCGGGTGTACAGGCCAGGCATTGTTTTCCACGGGGATTCGCTGGTGACGCTGTCGTAGTCGTAGTTCGGTGGTTCCGCACCGTTGGGATAGACCTCGCGCGAAAACCCACGATTCCTGAGGAGCGCTGCCAACGGATCGAGCCATGTGCGCCGCAGCCCATTGCCGTCCATCGCAGATGCCACCAGGATCTGGTCCCAATAGATGCGCATGTTGGTCGCGATCCGTACCGTGTGTTCACCCGGACGGAGCACGGACGCCAGGTCGACGACAATCGTCTGCGGCCGACCCACCGGGATGCCGATGTCCAGGATTGCTGGCCGCCAACGTCCACCTACGTCCCGCACGTCGAGTGCGGGGGGCGACAGGCTCATACCGGCTTGGTGGGCGGCTACGTTGTCGCTGGAAAATGCATAATCGGTCCAGCCCGTCAACAGGAGCACTGGTCTCGGCGGTACGCTTCCGAGCTCGATCACGAGATTGTGGGGTGCCGCGTAGCCGCGAATCGTTCTCAACTCGAAGTCGTCCACGTATTTTCGATCCAACGCGACGATTCGTTCGGTGACGTCGCGGCCGCCGCCGTCGGTGACGGTTGTCGGCGCGCGCTGATCACTCACAGCGAAGAGCCGAAAGGGCTTCGGCGGATCCGTCATACCTTCGTTCGGATAGACGGAGATGTTGCGGCGGTGGTCGATCGCAATCAACTGCAGACGGTCGAGGAACAGCGTCTCCTCTAACTCGTTTGTGACTCGAATCTCGTAACGTCCGTCTTTCGCATGCAGTTGCCCGTCTCGGATGCGGACAAACTCAATCGGGTCTGGCCGGTTGTAGGTTCGCGGCCGTTCCCAATAACCCATTTCGCCGCCGCCGAGGAAATCGGAGACGAACTCGAACCGTTCGCCGTTCCAGGTATAGAGAAACGGGCATGAAGACGGCTTTCGATTGAGTTCCTCGACAGTAACGATGCTCGCCGTTCCTCCGGCCGATTCGGCCTGCACGACTCCGGACGGCCACAGCACACGGACGACGTCGGCGCCAGCGCGATTCCCAAGTCCGAAGATCAGATCGGCCGGCGCGACCGCCGGGGTTGTGGCCGATACTTCCAGACGCTGTTCGAGGCTCCCGGCTCGAATCTGGACTTTTGACCCCAGGCCCGAGCGGTTGCTCACCCGTCCCTTCAGCTGCACGCGAATCGAGCGGTTCGTTCCTGCGCGATCAGTGCGCCATTGCATCGCCGCGCCGTCAGAGCCGAGGGCGAGGAAATCGTCACGTCCGTCTCCGTCCAGATCCGCCACGCCCAGCGCGCGCGACGAAGCCATCGAAAACGCGCGCGAACCGGATCCTGGCAACGCGGCCGCTGTTTGATCGGTCCACGTGGTGCCCAGGTTTCGCGCGAGATGCGGCCCGTCTGCGGACCACGTCAGAAGGTCGAGGAGACCATCGTTGTCGTAGTCGATGAAGATGGCAGCAACGGCGGAACCTGCTGGCGAAGGCGCCGGCGTGATGACGAATCGCCCACGATCGCTCAGGGCCAGCACCCCGGCACCTTGCGGGCGTCCGAAGTAAAAATCGGGATAGCCATCCTTGTTCACATCGCCGGCCGCGACGGCCGTGAAGCCCCCGCCCTCGGTTGCCGCCGACGCGAGACCGACGGCCGCCGCCACGTCGGTGAAAGATCCGTCGCGGAGATTCTTCAGCAGGACCGGCGGTCCATCGTGCGTGACGACGAGGAGATCGATATCTCGACGGTTGTCGAAGTCTGTCGGCACGATCGCCACGAAGTGACCGCTGACCGCGATCTTGGCCTCACGACTGATGTCGGTAAACGTTCCGTTGCCGTCGTTCCTGAAAAGGACGACCGGTGCTGGCGCGAATTCGTCGGGGAACGCGATCGAGCGACCGGCGGCTCGTGCGCGCGACGCATCGATATCCGCCAGTCCCGCCACAACCAGATCGAGATCACCGTCGTGATCGACATCGACCAGCGCCGCGGCGCCAGGCAGGAAAGGCGTCAGCCGGATACCGGAGGATGGCGTGATGTCCGTGAAGTGGCCCCTGCCGTCGTTCTTGTAGAGCGAGCTCCCGCCGTAGCGCAGAATGAAAAGATCCGGAATGCCGTCGTTGTCGATGTCGCCTGCGACGACTCCGACCGGGACGCTGTCGGCAGGAGGAACACCGAGACCGGATCCCGGAGTGGCCTCGACGAATCGTCCCGCGTCATTGCGAAACAGCCGCTCGGAACCAACAGTCGCTACTACGACGTCGAGGTCGCCGTCGCCATCGACGTCGATCAGGGTCAAGGCACCGCCCAGGGAAGCGGCCAACCGCCGTGCGCCTTCCGGCGTCAGGTCGGACTCCTGAAACTGACGGCCAAACGGACTCGTGGCGTCCGACGATGTCGATGGCGAGGGAATGGCTATTGTGCGATTGAACGCGACGCGCGGCGGCGTGCGATCGACCAGCTCCCTTTCAGCGCCGGTTGATGCCAGCGCCTCGGCGTATTTGCCGCGCTCGAGGTACGCGGTGGAAAACGTCGTGCCGTAGCCGGTCGCGCGGAGTGACTGGGAGCGCTCGACGAGCTGCTGCCCACGCTCCTGCTGACCCGAGCGTAGCAGCGCCATACCGAGGTTGTAGGCGGCGGTCACGCTGTAAGGCTCGTCGTCGAAGGCCGGCTCGAGGAGGGCGATCGCCTGGGCGTACCGGCGGTTCTGGATGTGAATCTGCCCGAGGTTGACCGCTGCACCCGTATCGCGTGGGTCGATCTGACGGACGCGTTCCAGGAACCGAATCGCGTCCTCGTCCCGGTTCTCCTCGCGCGCGATTAATGCCAGCACGTACGGCGGGTGCGCCGCCCCAGGCATGAGGCGGTCCGCCGCCTCCGCTTCGCCCCGCGCCGCCTCGAAATCCGTGTTCTGCAACAGGGCGATGCTCAGATTCAGGTGCGCGATCCCGAGGTTGGGTTCGCGTCGAAGCGCCTCCCGAAACGCGGCCGCGGCCTCGTCGAACTTGAACTGCTCGAGGAGGGCGACGCCGAGATTGTTTGCGCGATAGGCCTCCTCGCGCGGCGCGTCGGCTGCGGGCAGCTGAGTGCCCGAGGGCGCGCCAGCGAGCATCAGAACGACGGCGACGACGGTCGTCCGGAAAGCGGTGGAATTCATCGTGTTCTGAGGCCCTCTAACGTGATGCTCCCGAAGAATATACGAGATTCTCGATCGCCTGAACGACGCGCCAGCGACCCAGCGCGCGGTGCGGTTCGGCGGTCAGCGTGGGTTTGCCTCCGGACTATTGAGCGTCCTGCGGAGTTGGCGAGCGGTCCGTGCGAACATTGCGATCATGCGAGCATTCGTCGGTGTGCGGCACATGATCGCGTCGAATTCAGAACTGGCGAAGCGGCTCGATGCGCTCGAGGAGAAGTACGATGAAGAATTCACCGTGGTGTTCGAGGCGATTCGCGACCTGATGATCCCGCGATCGTCCGCGAAACCCAGGATTGGATTCGCGGCACGCTGACGCATGCGCGCCGCCATTGCTGCCACGATCGTGACATTCGCGACGTCGATCCTTGCGGGATGTGGCGGTCGCTCGCGCCCGGCTCCGCATCTCGTCGAGCGCGCGCGCCCGGCCATGGGATCGGAGCTTCGGCTGACCGCCTGGACGGCCGACGAGGTCGCGGCCCTGTCGGCGTTCGAGGCGGTATTCGCCGAGTTCGAGCGCCTCGACGCCCTGATGAGCGTCTGGCGGCCTGGCAGCGACGTACTGCGACTCAATGCCGCGGCCGGCGATCGTCCGGTCGCTCTCCAGCCCGATGTCATCGAAGTCCTGACGATCGCCCGACAAGTCAGCGAGTGGACGGATGGCACGTTCGCCGTGACGTTCGGCGCGTTGTCGGATTTGTGGCGATTCGATCACGATCAGGACAACACGATTCCCGATCCGGCCCTCGTCCGCCAGCGTCTTCCGCTCGCCGATTATCGCGGGCTCGAGATCGACGCGCGCGCCGGGACGGCGTTTCTCAGACGAAAAGGCATGCGGGTGCACCTCGGCGGGATCGGCAAAGGATACGCGGTGGATCGCGCGGTCGCGCTGTTTCGATTGCGAAGCCTGAAGGACTTCATGATTCAGGCAGGCGGCGACCTCTACGTGGCGGGCGTCAAGGACGGCCGCCCATGGCGATTGGGGATTCGCGATCCACGGGGCCCCGCCAACCGAAGTTTCGCGCTGCTGGATCTCTCGGACGGGACGTTCAGCACCTCCGGCGACTACGAACGGTTTTTCATGAAGGACGGCCGCCGCTATCACCATATCCTCGATCTGCGGGTCGGCGAACCCGCGCGGCTGTGCCGGAGCGTCACGCTCGTGACCGATCGGGCGGTGCTCGCCGACGCGTTGGCCAAAGGCGTGTTCATCCTCGGACCAGACCAGGGGATGGCGCTCATCGAGAAACTGCCGGGCGTCGAAGGCGTGATCGTCAGCGCCACGAACGACGTGCTCGTGTCGTCGGGGTTGAGAGGGAAACTGACGATGCTCGGTACGCCGACGGATGCTCCCTAGCTCCTAGCCCCTAGCCTCCAGCCCCGACAGGTTTTTGGCCCCTTGACAGCCATCGCAAGAACAGCTACCTTGTAAGGACAAGGTAGCTTTGTATTTCACGTGAGCGTCCAGGAAAAATTCAGCGCGATCCGGAAGGGACTGCTGGAGTTCCTCATCCTGAAGATCATCGCCAGCGACAAGGTCTATGTCGCCGACATGCTGAGCCGGTTGAGTGAGACCGAATTCAAAACGCAGGAAGGCACGCTCTATCCCCTCCTCAGCAAGCTGCGCCGCGAGGGGCTCGTCGACTACGAGTGGCAGGAGTCGGACGCCGGTCCACCGCGCAAGTACTACGAGCTGACCGCCAAGGGCAAGTCGCAGCTCGCGGAGCTGTCTGCGTACTGGAAAGACATCAACGCGACGATCAATCAGCTGGGACGATAGCCATGCAGAAAGTCATCACCATCAACTTGAATGGTAACGCGTATCAGCTCGACGAAACCGCGTACGGGTTGTTGCGCACCTACCTCGACGCCGCCGAGCTGCAGTTGAAGGACAACCCGGACAAGGCCGAGATCATCTCGGATCTCGAACAGGCGATCGCCGACAAGTGCAATCGCGTGCTCGGAGCGCGAAAGACGGTCGTGACGACCGCCGAAGTGAAGCAGATCATCGATGAGATGGGCCCGGTCGAAGGGACCGAAGGGACGCCTGGGGAGCCGGCGTCGGAAAAGCAGGAGCGGCCACGCGCCGAGGCCTTCGCGCCGAAGCGCCTGTATCAGATCCGCGAGGGCTCGATGATCAGCGGCGTCTGCAAAGGGCTGGCGGCGTATCTCAACGTCGACGTCACCATCGTGCGCATCGTGTTCGTCGTGCTGGCGGTCCTGACCAAGGGCGCCTTCGTCATCGTCTACATCGTGTTGATGTGCGTCATTCCATATGCCACGACATCCGAGGAACGTGCGGCCGCGCACGGTCAGCCGTTCAACGCCCAGGAACTGATCGATGAAGCGAAGCGCAGCTACGCTGGCTTCAAGAACAAACGCGAGTGGCAAAGACACTGGCGGCGTCAGCAGCGCGCGTGGCGGCGCCACGTCCCGCCGACGCCGTGGCGCGCCTGGGGACCGCCGCCGATGGCGCCGGTCGGCTACGCCGGTCAGGTGTTCGCGGGGGTCATGATGCCGCTGTTCACGGTCGCCCGCACCGCGGCGTTCTGGATCTGGCTGTGCGTCCTGGCCTCGTTACTGAGCACCAACGCGCTCTTCGGCTGGCCGATTCCGGATGGCGTTCCGCTGTGGGCGGCGCTGCTCGTCAGCCTGCTGGCGTACGGCTTCGTGGCCTGGCCGCTCGATGCCGCGCGGCGCTCATCGATCTGGGCGCTCGGCGCCCCGGCCTACGGCTGGTTCTCGGCGTGGGACGGCCTGCTGGGCCTCGCTCTGTCGGTGTTGTGCCTGTGGCTCGCCTGGGAGTTCGTTCCGGAAGTACACGACTTTCTCGAGAACATGCCGACGGTGCGGATGAACATTCAGAATCTGTTGCGCGGGCTCTGACCGGCGGCGTCGAGCTGTTCACGACGACACAAACAGCTTGTCGCCCTTCCGCCGCAGGATGATCCAGTGCGGGCACTTCTGCTGGTCGAGGTAGAGGCGCTCGCAGTCGTCGCAGCGGACACACTCGGCCTCGATGATCTTCGGACCCCGGATGGCGCCCCACTCGCACGTCTTCTCGCAGATCTTGCAGGTGTTGCACTCGGACCAGCGCTTGATCTTGAAGACCGTGAGCCGCGAGATCACACCCAGCAAGGCGCCGACCGGACAGAGAAACCGGCAGTAGAGATTTCTGACGAACACCGTGGCCAGCAGCAGCACCACGAGCCCGATCCACATCGGCGTCGTGCCGAAGAGGCCGAACATCCAGAATGGCTCCACGTAGCGGTACACACCGACATCGCGCGTCGCGACGAAATACGCGAGCACGGCCACCAGTAGCCCGTACTTGATCGTGTTTGCGCGCCGCTCGAGCTTAGCCGGGACCTCGACGCGAAGCTTGGGCGGCACGACCAGATCCATCAACTGCGTGAGCGCGCCGAAGGCGCAGATGCGCCCGCAATACAGCCGCCCCCACAACACGGTCGAGGCGAGCACGAAGAACGACAGCAGATACCAGGCGAGGTTGTACTTGAAGACCGGCAGGTTCCAATCGGCCACCGCGAACAGATCGACGACCGAGACGAGCCGGCTCTTGACGAATCCCATGTAGCCGACGGCGGCCGCCAGCGTGATGTACTTCAGGCGGACGCTCTTGCGAAAAAAGCCGACCAGCGCCAGCGCGATGAATCCGGCCAGCAGCGCAAGGTCGATCGCCTGCGGGCCCAGGATGTCCCGCCACGTTTCGACCGTCTCCACTACTTCACCGCATCCGGCAGCAGCTGTTTCGCCATCATGCGTGAGCTGTCGCGAATCGCCCGCGTGGCGCTGCCGATGCTGATCGACGCGCGCGAAACGGCATCGACATCCCGGCCGACGACGAATGGATCGCGGATGGTCTTGCCTTTGAACTGCGCCGCGAACTTCGGCGGCTCGACCGAGAAATAGCCGTACGGCTCGGAGTTGTAGGTGACGATGACGCCGGTCAGCGTCGCCGTGAGGTCCATGCCCACCAGGATATGGATCGGCCCATGATAGCCATGCTCCTGCGGCACCAGGTCTGTGGTCCAGAACGCGAAACCGATCGGCTTGGCCGAGGGATTGGCTCGCGGGTCGGCGGCGTACGCCTTGAAGTGGAGCGGCTGACCCTCGAGCGGCGAAAACGCCGCCGCCGCCGGAAACAGCAACTTGAGCTCTGCATCAGGATGCGGTGTTGTGAAAATTCGTTGCGCCGTCAGCGTGACGGCGGCGGCCGCGCAGAGTACCATTGCTGGAAGAGCAGTCCGTTTCATTTCGAAGCGACGATTATCCCATGTTTCGACGCACCGACGATCTGCGCATCCGGGACGTGCGGCCCCTCATTCCTCCGGCGATCCTGCTCGAGGAAATCCCCATCAGCGAGAAAGCGTCGGCCCTCGTCTTCGACACGCGCATGACGCTGATGAACATCCTCGGCGGCGCCGATCGGCGGCTCGCACTCATCGTCGGCCCGTGCTCGATTCACGACACCAAGGCCGCACTCGAGTACGGCGAGCGACTCAAGACGCTGGCGGACCGCTACGCCGACCAACTCGTCATCGTCATGCGGACCTACTTCGAGAAGCCGCGCACCTCTGTCGGCTGGAAAGGGCTGATCAACGATCCCGATCTGGATGAGAGCTTCCACATCAACAAAGGCCTTCGCCTGGCCCGCCAGCTCCTGCTCGACTTGAACAACCTCGGCATGCCCACCGCGTCGGAGTTTCTGGACACCCAGATCCCGCAGCATATTGCCGACCTCACGTCGTGGGTCGCGATTGGCGCGCGCACGGCGGAAAGCCAGGTGCACCGCGAGCTCGCGTCCGGACTCTCGATGCCGGTCGGGTTCAAGAACAGCACCGACGGCAGCACGGATATCGCCGTCGACGCGGTGCTGACCGCGCGATCGCAGCATTGGTTTCCGTCGGTCACGAAGCAGGGCGTGTCAGCGATCTTTCAGACCGTGGGCAACGATGCCTGCCACGTCATTCTCCGCGGCGGCACGCGAACCGGACCGAACTACGACGCCGAACATGTGGCCAAGGTCTGCGCCCGGTTGGCGGCTCGGGGGCTGCGTCAGACCGTGATGGTGGATTGCTCGCATGGCAACAGCCGGAAGGATCACCGGAAGCAGGCGGAGGTCGCCGCGTCGCTGTCCGCTCAGGTCGAAGCCGGCTCGACTCAGATCTTCGGCGCCATGCTCGAAAGCCATCTCGTGGAAGGCCGCCAGGACTTCGTCCCCGGGCAGCCATCGATCTACGGCCAGAGCATTACCGACGCTTGTCTTTCACTCGAGCAGACCGAGCCGTTGCTGGAGCAGTTCGCGCGAGCGCAGCAGCGGCGAAGTCAGGCTGGCGTCTAGGCCACTGGATCGGTCTGTTATTGAATCCGCAGCGCCTCGATCGGATCGACGCGCGTCGCGCGCCGGGCGGGGACGAGACTCGCCACGAGACCCGCCCCGGCGAGCAGCAGCGACACGGCGACGAAGACGACCGGGTCGAGCGGGCTCACATCGTAGAGCAGGCCCGACATCACGCGCGTGACCGCGAGTGACGCAATCAGGCCGCACGCCGTGCCGGCGGCGACCAGCCGCAGACTGCGGCCCAGCACCAGGCGTAGCGTATCCGCCGCGGCCGCGCCGAGCGCCATGCGAACGCCGAGCTCGCGCGTCCGCTGCGTGACGCTGTAGGACACGACGCCGTAGATCCCGACGACGGCGAGCAACAGGGCCGTCAGCGCAAAGGCGCCGAGCAGCAGCATGCTGATCCGTGGCAGAAACACCGACCGCGAGACCACGTCGACCATCGTGCTGGCGTCGTAGATCGGCTGCTCCGGATCGATCGCCAGGATCTCGCGGCGAATCGCATCGATGAACCCCTTCGGATCGGAAGCGGTCCGCACGACCAGCGCCATGCCGTTCAACGGTTGCTGCCAGGCGGGCATGAAGAGCTCGGCGCGCGGCTCGCCGTCGAGCCCGTAGTGCTTGACGTCCCCGACGATGCCGACAACCGTGGCGGCGCCGTGCGGGTTCTTCACGACCTTGCCGATCGGATCCTCGCCGCCGAAATAGCGCCGCGCCATGGTCTCGTTGATGACCATCGCGCCCGGCAACCCTTGTAAGTCGTGCCCGTCGATCAGCCGGCCTTTCCGCAGCGCAATCTTCATCGTCTCGAAATAACCGGGCGTGGCGGTCCGGATGTCGGCCCGCGGTTCCTCGCCGTTGGCGGCAGGCGGCTTGCCCTCGATAGTGAACGGCAGCGCGAAGTCGATGCCGACCGGGTACATCGGCAGCGCGCTGACGCCGGCGGCCGACTGCACGCCCGGCAGCGAGCCGACACGGCGGATGGCTTCCATGTAGAAGCGCGTGCGCGCGACGCCATTCTTGTATTTCGCCTGCGGCAAGTAGATCTGCACGGCGAGGAGGTTCGCCGGTTCGAACCCGGGTGACACGCGCATCAGTTGCGCGAAGCTTCGAGTCATCAGCCCGGCGCCGACGAGCAGCATCAAGGCGAGCGCCACCTCGACGACCACGAGCACGCCCAGGAGCCTCGCGCTGGTTCCGCGAGTCGCTCCCGAAAACGCGTTGATGGTGTCGCGAAGACCTGCCCGCGACGCCTGCAGAGCCGGCACGACGCCGAACACCAGCGACACGAGGGCCGATGCCAGCAACGCGAAGAGCAGTACGCCGCCGTCCAGACGCACGTCCCCCATTCGTGGCAGGCTGCCGTCGGGCAGCGCGTGAACGAACCGGACGCCGGCCCACGCCACGAACAGGCCCAGCGCGCCGCCGACCGCTGAGAGCAGGACGCTTTCCGCCAGGACCTGACGCACGAGTTGCACGCGTCCGGCGCCGAGCGCAGCGCGCACGGCCAGTTCGCCGCGCCGGCTCGAGAGGCGAGCCAGCATCAGGTTGGCGACGTTGGCGCAGACGATCAGCAACAGGAATCCGACGGCTCCCGATATCAGCAGAAGCGCGGGCCTGACCGTCGTCACGAGCTGTTCCTGTGCCGCCACGATACGAGTGCCCCACCCCGTGTTGCTGTCGGGGAACGTCGATGCCAGCCGGCTCGCAACCAGGCTCATCTCCTGCTGCGCCTGGGCCGGTGTGGCGCCGTCGGCGAGGCGAGCGATGACGTTGAGCGACCTGGCCTTCCGCGATCGCCCGTGCGCGTCGTTGGGGTCGAAGCTGAGCGGCGTCCAGACATCGACGTTGCCGCTGGGAGGGAAATCGAATTCGGCCGGCATGACGCCGACAATCGTGTACGGCAGGGCGTCCAGTTGAATCGTCCGCCCGATCGCGTCCTGCGCGCCGCCGAAATGGCGCTCCCAGAACGCGCGGCTCAGGATCGCGACCCGGTCCTGGCCGGGGGTGCTTTCCTCGGGAAGAAACGTCCGGCCCACCATCGCGTTGACGCGGAGCGTCGAGAACAGGTTGGCGGTCGCGCGCACGCTGGGGACGTCGAGCGGCTGGCCGTCACCCGCGAACGCGTACCGGAGCTGACGGAACGCCGTCATCGATTGGATCGACGTCGCCTGTTCCTTCCAATCCAGATAGGTCAACGGCGCGACCAGGTCTGTGTTGCCGTCCGGGTTCTGCTCCCAGAGCACGACCAGCCGCGACGGATCCTCGTAGGGAAGTTTGTTGAGCAGCACCGCCTTGATGACGCTGAAGATGGCGGTGTTGGTGCCGATTCCGAGCACGAGCGTCAGAATCGCCATCGCGGCAAACGTCGGCTGCCGCACGAGCGATCGGAACGCGTACCGGAAGTCGCCGAGCAGGCTGCCCATTATCGAGGACCCTCACTGTACTGCATTGGCCACCGCTTCCACGACGTAGTCGATCTGCGCGTCCGTGAGCTCCGGATACATCGGCAGCGAGAGGATGCGGGCCGCCGCTGCCTCGGTCTTCGGGAAGTCGCCCGCCTTGTATCCGAGCGGCGCACACGCTTCCTGGAGATGCGCCGGCACGGGATAGTGGATCCCGGTGTCGAT
>Ga0068863_100000663_pt1 | contig 34691 bp, 29 predicted proteins | sample KBSSwiS62_FD_66596 | JGI IMG/M metagenome (GOLD analysis project Ga0068863, IMG submission 66596) | Switchgrass rhizosphere microbial communities from Kellogg Biological Station, Michigan, USA - KBS Switchgrass S6-2 | ecosystem: Host-associated > Plants > Roots > Rhizosphere > Soil ... | reverse complement strand
TTAATACGCTGTCAAATGTTGCCGGCATGCCACAGGCGCAGCCTGCGGCCTAGCTCCTCACGTTCAGCCAGATGGCGTAGCCGAACAGGCTCAGCGACAGGTACATCGTCGCCGACATGCCGAAGGCGCGATAGAGCGGGTCGATGCGGTAGCCGATCCAGAAGGCGAACCGCGCGACGATGAAGATCAGGGCGGCCGCGCGCACCACCGCGAGGTCGCCCCCGCTGGCCGCCACGGCGAGGGTGGCGGCGATGAACAGCAGGTACTGCTGCACGGTGTTGTCCACCACCCGGCCGTTGATCAGCATCGCCCGGCTCTCCCGCCCGGCGGTGGGATCGATCGCCTCGCTGGCGAAGCGGGCGTTGCCGACGGCGCCGATGGCGAGGAACAGCGGCAGGATCGCCAGCGCGTCCCAGCGAAGCGCGACCGCCAGCCGTCCCGCCATGTCGGAGGGGTCCGCGGCGCTCAGCGCCGGCGTCAGCAGCGCCAGGGATGCGCACATGGAGAGGATGCCGCCCAGGGCGCCTATGCCGACAACCCTCTGCGCCCGGGTCATCGCCCCTTCCTTCTCTCGCCCTCCTCTAGACGTCGACCTCGGCGTCGAGCGCGTTCTCCTGGATGAACTCGCGCCGCGGCTCGACCAGGTCGCCCATCAGCCGGGTGAACATGTCGTCGGCGTCATCGGCGTGGCTCACCTTCACTTGCAGCAGGGTGCGGACGTTGGCGTCCAGCGTCGTCTCCCAGAGCTGCTCGGCGTTCATCTCGCCCAGTCCCTTGTAGCGCTGGATGGCCAGGCCGCGCCGGCCGTTCTCCATCACCACATTCACCAGGTCCAGCGGGCCGCGGACCACGGCCGTGCGGTCCCGGCGCTGGAAGGTGGCGGGGCCGGGGAAAATCTCGGCCAGTTCCTTCGCGCGCTCGGCCAGGCGGCGGGCGTCGGCGGCGTGAAGCAGCAGGTCGTCCAGCACCAGGCGCTCGGAGACGCCGCGCTTCACGCGGCTGAAGGCGTAGCCTCCGCCAGCCGCGGCTTCCCCTGACCAGGGGCCGTCGCCCTCTTCCGAATAGAGGTCGAGGCGCTTGGCGGCGGCGGCGGGGTCGCCCTTGTCCGCCAGCAGGCCGGCGAGGGCCGCCTGTTCGACCGCGAAGGCCGGGGCCCGGGTGGCGAGCCGCAGGATGTTGGCCTTGGCGGCGCGGGATGTCTGCACCAGCGCCAGCAGGTCCTGGCCGATCAAGCGCTCGCCGGAGGCGAGGTCGAGGTGAGCCTGGTCAGTCCCCTCGTCGATCAGATAGGCCTCGAGCTCGCTGTCGTCCTTCAGGTAGCGGACCTGCTTGCCCTTCGCCGCCTTATAGAGCGGCGGCTGGGCGATATAGAGGTAACCGCGCTCGATCACCTGCGGCATCTGCCGGTAGAAGAAGGTCAGCAGCAGGGTCCGGATGTGCGCGCCGTCGACGTCGGCGTCCGTCATGATGACGATCTTGTGGTAGCGGATCTTCTCGATGTCGAAGTCGTCGCGGCCGATGCCGGCGCCCAGGGCGGTGATCAGCGTGCCCACCTGGTCCGACGACAGCATCTTGTCGAAGCGGGCGCGTTCGACGTTGAGAATCTTGCCCCGCAGCGGCAGGATCGCCTGGTTTTCGCGGTGGCGCGCCTGCTTGGCCGAGCCGCCGGCGGAATCGCCCTCCACCAGGAAAATCTCGGACTTCGCGGGGTCCTTCTCCTGACAGTCGGCCAGCTTGCCGGGCAGGTTGGTGATGTCGAGCGCGGACTTGCGGCGGGTAAGTTCGCGGGCCTTGCGCGCCGCCTCGCGGGCGGCGGCGGCCTCGGCGATCTTCTGGACGATCATCCGCGCTTCGTTCGGATGCTCTTCGAACCAGCTCGACAGCCCCTCGCCGACCAGGCCCTCGACCGCGGGGCGCACCTCAGAGGAGACCAGCTTGTCCTTGGTCTGCGACGAGAACTTGGGGTCCGGCACCTTGACCGAGAGCACGCAGGTCAGGCCTTCCCGGGCGTCTTCTCCCGACACCGAGACCTTCTCGCGCCGCGCCGCGCCGGAGCTGTCGGCGTAGCCGGTGATGATCCTCGTCAGCGCCGAGCGGAAAGCCGCCAAGTGGGTGCCGCCGTCGCGCTGGGGGATGTTGTTGGTGAAGCAGAGGACGTTCTCGTGGTAGCCGTCGTTCCACCAGAGCGCCAAGTCCACCTCGACGTTTTCGCGGCGGCCCCGCACGATGATCGGCTGCTTCACCAGCGGGGTCTTGGCCTTGTCGAGGTGGCGGACGAAGGCCTCGATCCCGCCCTCGTAGTGCATGACCTCCTCGAACGGCTCGGCGCCGCGATGGTCCTTCAGCCAGATCGTGACGCCCGAGTTGAGGAACGCCAACTCGCGCAGCCGGTGCTCCAGCGTCTTCAGGTCGAACTCGATGAGGCGGAAGGTTTCCGACGAGGGCAGGAAGGTGACCTCGGTCCCGGTCAGGAACTCGCCGTTCTCCCGCTTGGGCGCGGTTCCGACCACAACCAGCGGCGAGACCGCGTCGCCGCGGCGGAACTCCATCTCGTGGGTCTGGCCGTTGCGGTAGATCCGCAGCCTCAGCCAGTCCGACAGCGCGTTGACGACCGACACGCCCACGCCATGCAGTCCGCCGGACACCTTGTAGGAGTTCTGGTCGAATTTCCCGCCGGCGTGCAGCTGGGTCATGATGACCTCCGCCGCCGAAACGCCCTCGCCCTCGTGGATGTCGGTGGGGATGCCGCGGCCGTCGTCGGTGACCGTGCACGAGCCGTCGGCGTTGAGGATCACCTCGACCCGCGTGGCGTAGCCGGCGAGCGTCTCGTCGATGGCGTTGTCCACCACCTCGTAGACCATGTGGTGCAGACCCGACCCGTCGTCGGTGTCGCCGATGTACATGCCCGGGCGCTTGCGCACCGCGTCCAGGCCCTTCAGCACCTTGATGGAGTCCGCCCCGTATTCGGCCTGCCCGTTGGCGTCGAGGCCGGCGCCGTTCTCGATCTCTTCGCTCATTCGTCTTCCGTTCGGGGACGCCGTTCTGCGAGCGGCTCCGCGAGCGCTCGGGCGTCCCGGCTGCGCCGCAAGCCGCGGCGTGGGATCGTCAATCTATATAGGGAAACAGGCGTGATTCTGCACCTTTTTGGGGGGGCGCCGCCGGCTGAGGCGCTCAGATGTCGCTGAACCCCGACGGCTCGACGCGGACGCCCTGCGCACGGCCGGCCAGGCCCTCGAACAGGTGCTCGTCGGTCCCGGTGAGGAAGGCCTGCAAGCCCAACGCCTCGATCTCGTCGAACAGGGCGCCGCGGCGGCGGCGATCGAGGTGGGCGGCCACCTCGTCCAGCAGCAGGACCGGGCCTGGGTCCGAAGGGCGCCTTGCGAGCCTGGCGGCCTGGGCCAGCACAAGGTTCAGGATCAGGGCCTTCTGCTCCCCGGTGGAGCATTCGGCGGCAGGGCGGTCCTTCTCGGCGTGGGTGACCATCAGGTCGCCGCGATGCGGGCCAGTGAGCGCGCGGCCGGCGGCGGCGTCGCGTTCGCGGGCGCCAGCCAGGGCCTCGGCCAGGCGCCCTTCGATATCGGTTGCAGCGGCGCCTTGCGCAGCCAGCTGCTCCCAGGCGCCGGTGAGCGCGAGCCTGGCCTGGGGGAAGGGCCGCTCGCCCCGGCTGTCGATCTCGACCTGCAAGGCGGCAAGCGTCCGGGCCCGGGCCTCGGCCATCAGGGCTCCGGCCTCGGCCAGCCGCGCCTCCAGGGCGTCGAGCCAGGCCGTGTCCGCCGGCCCCTCGGTCAAGAGCCGCATGCGCTCGCGGTTGGCCTTGTCGTAGGCCGCCGCATGGGCGGCGTGGGCCGGCTCTGCGGCGAACACCAGCCGGTCGAAGAAGCGGCGGCGATCCCCCGCCCCTTCCAGGAACAGCCGGTCCTGGGCCGGGGTGAGCCACACCTGGCGGAGGTGCTCGGCAAGCCGGCCGGGCGGCGCGGTCTCGCCCTCCAAGCGCACGATCCGGCGCGAGGCTCCCGGCTGCTCGACGCCGGTTCCCATCCGCACGGGCTCTCCCTCGACGGCGAGTTCGGCGGCCACGGCCCAGGCGCGGCCGACCGTCTCGCCCGGAAGGCGCCGGCCGACTTCGGAGAGGCTTGCGCCGCGCAGGCCGCGCCCGGGCGTGAACAGGCTCACCGCCTCCAGCAGATTGGTCTTGCCGGCTCCGTTCGGCCCCACCAGGAACACCGGCTCTCCGCTCAGGCGCAGCTCCGCCCCGGGGTAGGAGCGGAAGTCCGTCAGGGCGAGACGGGTGAAGGCCGTGCGGGTCACGCCGCCGTCTTACAGGCATTCGTCGCAGTGGGCGAAACGGCGCCGGAAATCGTCTATGGGCCGGCCATGAGCATCACTATCTTCATCGACGCCGACGCCTGCCCGGTGAAGGAGGAGGTCTACAAGGTGGCGGCGCGCTACGGCCTGACGACCTATGTGGTCTCCAACGCCTTCCTGCGCGTACCGGCCTCGCCGCTGATCAAGCAGGTGGTGGTGGACGCCGGGCCGGACGTGGCGGACGACTGGATCGCCGAGCATGCGCAACCGGGCGACATCGCCGTCACCGCCGACATCCCCCTGGCCGAGCGGGTGCTGAAGTCGGGCGCCGCCGCCATCGCGCCCACCGGGCGGCCGTTCACCGCCGACTCCATCGGCGCAGCCATAGCCCAGCGCGCGCTGATGGAGCAGTTGCGCTCCACGGGCGACATCGTCGGCGGCCCCAAGCCCTTCGAGCGCGCCGACCGCTCGCGCTTCCTGCAGGCGCTGGACGAGGCGGTGCAGCGGTCCAGGCGCGTGCGGCCGGCCTGACGTGTCAGGCCCAGGCGAGCCTCAGAGCCTGGTCGCGGACGTCGGCCGGCCAGTCTCCGGTGTGCGTCTCCACCCCCGCTCGATCGTCGGCGAACAGCGCGCGGAGCGCCGCCTCGTAGCCCGGTAGATCCCCCGCCATCGCCGCCATGAACTGGTAGGCCGCCTCTTGGCGCGCCTTGCGCTCGGCCTCGGTCCGCCCGGCCACGTCGCGCCGGGCCGCCTCCACCAGCTTGCGCAGGGTGGCTGAGGCGCCGCCCGGCTGGGCGGCCAGCCATTCCCACTGCCGCGGCAGAAGCGTCACCTCGCGCGCCGCCACCCCGAGCCTTGGCCGGCCCCGGGCTCTCGGCGAGGCCGCTGGCGCATATCGGGCCGCGACATCGGCGGCACCGCCGCGCAGGTCGAGATCGACCACCCGCCCGGTCGCATCGTCGAACACCAGCACCGGACCCTCGTCCTGCGGCGCTGCGAGCGCCGCGGCGGCGACCAACGAAAGCGGCCCGGCGACCAGGCGGCGCTCGCCGGCGAACAGGGTGCAGGTGGAGGGCGCGTCAGTCATGGCCCACCATTTCACAGGCGGACGAGCGGGGCAAATAATATATCCGGGTAATTTATGATATTTTTGCCCGGGTTATAAATTATGACGGTTCCGGCAGCGTCGCCTTTCGTCTGAGATGACCTTCGTCGCCGGCGGCCCTATCTTGGCGCCATGACCGACATCCTTGACGCAGCGCCCGAGACCCTGGGCGAGATCCCCCGGGAGCCGACGCAGGACGGTCCGGCCGTCCGGCTCTATCTGGTGGACGGCTCGGGCTTCATCTTCCGGGCCTTCCACGCCCTGCCGCCGCTGACCCGCAAGTCGGACGGCTTGCCGGTGGGCGCGGTGGCCGGCTTCTGCAACATGCTCTGGAAGCTCCTCGTGGACATGAAGGCGCAGGCCGACGCGCCCACCCACCTAGCGGTTGTGTTCGACCATTCCGAGCGCACCTTCCGCAACGAACTCTATGCGGAGTACAAGGCGCACCGGCCGCCGCCGCCCGAGGACTTGGTCCCGCAGTTCCCGCTGGTGCGCGAGGCGACCAAGGCCTTCGGCGTGCCTTGCCTGGAACTGCCGGGCTACGAAGCCGACGACCTCATCGCCGCCTACGCCTGCAAGGTCCGCGACCTGGGCGGGGAGGCGGTGATCGTCTCCTCCGACAAGGACCTGATGCAGCTCATCGGGCCGCAGGTCACCATGCTGGACACCATGAAGGGCCTGCGCATCGGCCCCGAGCAGGTGGCGGAGAAGTTCGGCGTGCCGCCGGACAAGGTGGTCGACGTCCAGGCCCTTTGCGGGGATTCGGTGGACAATGTGCCGGGCGCGCCCGGCATCGGGGTCAAGACGGCCTCGGCGCTGATCCTCGAATACGGCGACCTCGACACGCTCCTGGCGCGCGCCTCGGAGATCAAGCAGCAGAAGCGCCGCGAGACCCTGATCGAATACGCCGACCAGATCCGCCTCTCCCGCGAACTGGTGCGGCTGGACTGCGACACCCCGCTGCCGAGCCCCATCGACGAGCTGGCGGTGCGCGAGCCAGGGCCCGACCTCGCCGCCTTCCTGGAAGAGATGGAGTTCCGCACGCTCGCGCGGCGGGTGGAGTCCTTCGGCAAAGGCCCGGGCGAAGCCACGCCGGCGCCCCAGGCGCGCGCGCCCGCGCCGCCGAAGCACGGCGCCATCGACGTCCAGGCCTACCAGTGCGTGCGCGACCTGGCCGCGCTCGACGCCTGGATCGGGCGGGCCTATGCGGCCGGGATCGTCGCCTTCGACACCGAGACCGACGCGCTGGACGCTGCGGCCGCCGCGCTTTGCGGCGTCTCGCTGGCCACCGCCCCCGGCGAGGCCTGCTACATCCCGCTCGGACATTGCGAGACCGACGGCCTGGCGCTGGAGGACGCCGCCGACCTGACGCAGATCCCGCTGGACGCGGCGCTGGCGCGGCTGAAGCCGCTGCTCGAGGACCCCTCGATCCTGAAGGTGGCGCAGAACGCCAAATACGACCTGGCGGTGCTGTCGCGCTACGGGATCGAGGTGGCGCCGGTCGAGGACACCATGCTGGTCAGCTTCGTGCTGGAGGCCGGGCTGCACAAGAGCCACGGCATGGACGAGCTTTCCAAGCGGTGGCTGGACCACGAGCCGATCAGCTTCAAGACCGTGGCCGGGACGGGCAAGGCGCAGAAAAGCTTCAAACACGTCGGGCTGGCGGAGGCGACGTGCTACGCCGCCGAGGACGCCGACGTCACCCTGCGCCTCTATGAGCACCTGAAGCCCAGGCTGGCCCACGAGGGCCTCGCGACCGTCTACGAGACCCTGGAGCGACCGCTGCCGCGGGTGCTCGTCGAGATGGAGCTAGCCGGCGTCAAGGTCGATCCCGACCAGCTGCGGCGCCTGTCGAACGACTTCGGCGTGCGCATGGGCGAGCTCGAGGCTGAGGCCCACCGGCTGGCCGGGCGGCCGTTCAACCTGGGCAGCCCCAAGCAGATCGGCGAGGTGCTGTTCAAGGAAATGGGCCTGTCGTCCGGACGGATGACCGCCACCGGCGCCATGTCCACCGACGCCTCCATGCTGGAGGAGCTGGCGGCCCAGGGCCACGACCTGCCGCGCACGCTGCTGGACTGGCGCCAGCTCTCCAAGCTGAAGGGCACCTACACCGACGCTCTCACCGCGGCGATCTCGCCGACGAGCGGGCGGGTGCACACCTCCTTCTCGCTGGCCGCGGCCACCACCGGCCGGCTCGCCTCCTCCGACCCCAACCTGCAGAACATCCCGGTCCGCACCGAGGAAGGCCGCAAGATCCGCCGCGCCTTCATCGCCGAACCCGGCCATGTTCTGATCAGCGCCGACTACAGCCAGATCGAGCTGCGCCTGCTGGCCCACATCGGCGACATCCCCCAGCTCAAGGGGGCGTTTCGCGAGGGTCTGGACATCCACGCCATGACAGCCTCGGAGATGTTCGGCGTGCCGGTGGAAGGCATGCCGGCCGAGACGCGCCGCCGCGCCAAGGCGATCAACTTCGGCATCGTCTACGGCATCTCGGCGTTCGGCCTCGCCAACCAGCTGTCGATCCCGCAGGACGAGGCGGCCGCCTACATCCGCACCTATTTCGAGCGCTTCCCCGGCATCCGCACCTACATGGACCGGATGAAGCAGGAGGTGCGCGCCCGGGGCTATGTCACCACCATCTTCGGACGCCGCGTCCACGTGCCGGCCGTGCAGTCGAAGTCGGCGGCCGAGCGGGCCTTTGGCGACCGGGCTGCGATCAACGCGCCGATCCAGGGCGCCGCGGCCGACGTCATCCGCCGCGCCATGATCCGCATGCCGGACGCGCTGAAGGCGGAAGGCCTGAAGGCGCGCATGCTGCTGCAGGTGCACGACGAGCTGGTGTTCGAGGCCCCGGAGGCGGAGGCCGAGGCCGTCATCGCCGTGGCCTGCCGGGTCATGGCCCGCGCGCCGGAACCCGCGGTCGCCCTCACCGTGCCTTTGGAAGTCGAAGCCCGCGCCGCCGCCAACTGGGACGACGCGCACTAGCTATTTCGCGGCTTGGCTTGCGCCCCGCGGCGCACGGATCTGCAACAGGCGCTGGGTCTCGCCCTGGAGGCGGACCGCGCTGAGCACGCCGGTGGCGTAGGCGCCGGTGTCCAGCCCCAGGCGGTTGCCGACGAACTGCGGCTCCTCGGACGGCGTGTGTCCGTGGACGATCACCTTGTCGAACGGCCCCGCGTTGCCCAGGAATTCCTTGCGGATCCACAGCAGGTCGTGCTCGGCCTGGTCCTCCAGCGACACGCCAGGCCTCACCCCAGCGTGGACGAAAGCGTAGTCCCCGACCACGTGCATCAACTCCAGCCGCTCGTAGAAGGCGCGATGGTCCGCAGGCAGCGCCGCCTCGAAGGCGTCCCGGACCTTGGACCAGGAGTCGGCGTCGCTTCGCACCGCCGCAGGCTGCACGCCATAGGAGGCCAGCGTCGCCGCGCCCCCATGCTCCATCCAGGAAGCCGCGATCTGGGGGTCGGCGAGGAACTGCAGCAGGGCGTCCTCGTGGTTGCCCTTCAGCGGCGCCACTTCGAAGGCGCCGGCGGCCTCGATCTTCAGTATGGCGTCGACCACACCTCGGCTGTCCGGCCCGCGATCCACATAGTCGCCCAGGAAGATCAGCAGCGGACGCCGCTTCGGGTGCGAGGCTTGGGCGTCGAGGGCGATCTCCCTCAACAGCGGCGACAGCAGGTCCAGCCGACCATGGATATCGCCCACGGCGTAGGCCAGCCGTTTCCCCGTCGAGGGCGGCGTGGAGGTCGGGTCGGGACGGCTTAAGAAACGGGCGAACACGTCGAGGTCCGAGCTGCAGCGCGCGGAACATAGGGCCGCCCAGCCCTTGTCACAACGCGGGTCGCACGACCTTCGCCGTCCGGACGGAGGTGGGCGGGCGTCAGCCGCCCGTCAGGGACCAGGCTCCCGCCGTCAGAAGCATCAGATTCTCGAGCAGGAAGAAGCCCGCGAGCGAGGCCTCCTCCTTGGCGCCGCCGATGCACGAACAGGTCAGCTTCCGCCTCTCGATGAAGGCGGCGTTGACCCCGGAGGCCGCGCCCAGCAGCCCCATCGCCAGGGCGATGGGCGCGGCGACGTAGGGCGCCAGTTCGCCGATGACCAGCAAACCAACCGCGGCTTCGAGGACGGGATAGGCGTAGCCATAGGCGGGCCAGCGGCGGGCCAGCAAGTCGAAGCTGCTCATCACCTCGGCGCAGCGGCGCATGTCCTGCAACCGCAGGACGGCGATGATGCACAGTCCTCCGCCAACGAACCATTCCAAGCCGCGGACGGCGAGCGCGTCGGATGTGGCATGGTTGGCGGCCAGGGCCAGAAGCGCCGTCACCACGAAAATCGCGGCCACCGGCAGGTGGCGCGGGAACGCGCGCTGAGGAAGATCCCCGAAGCGGGCGACGAGTTCGGCGTACCCGCCGATCCGCTCGCCGTCGACATAGATCAACGGCGTGGCGTCGACCTCGTGGCGGAGGCGGAAAGCCGCTTCTTCCTCGAGGGAACGCAGCCGGCGGTCTTCGACCTTGAAGCCCCGGCGACGCAGGATCTCCAGCGCCCTTTCACCATTGGGGCAGGGCCGGCCAGAGCCCGCAAATCGATAAAGCACCGCGATGCCGGTGTAAGAAGCCGCCATGCCTACAAAACCCCGCCTTGCGACCTACCGGGCGGCAAAGTAGCGTCTGTACCATGGTACGGAGTCAATCGACGCGCGGCCTGACGATCGGCAGGCTGGCGGAGGCCTGCGGAGTCGGGGTCGAAACCGTGCGCTATTACCAGCGGCGGGGCCTGATGCCGCCGGCGGGCGGCCACCTCGGTGTCAGACGCTATGACGCAGAAGCGCTCCGACGACTGAGGTTCATCCGCTCGGCCCAGGCCGCGGGCTTCACCCTGGACGAGATCGACCAGCTCCTGCGGCTCGACGCGGACCGCGACCAGCTGCAGGTCCGCGAAATGGCGCTCGCCCGCCTCGCCATCCTCGACAAGAAGGTCGAGGCCCTGATGGCGGCGCGCGAGGAGCTGGTGCGCCTGACCGAAGAATGCAGGGCCACGAAAGGCCAAGGTCCCTGCGTGATCTTGCAGGCCTTGACGCATTGAACTGGCCCGAGGCGCTCTAGCTAGCGCGAGCTCCGCACGGGCGGCGGGCGTCCGCCCTGCGCCTCAGCGTATGTGCGTGTTGGCGAAATCCTCGAGCAGGCGGCGCTTCTCCTCCAGGGTGGAGCGCTTCTTGCCCACCGCCCATGGAAGTGGGCCGATGAAGGTGTCAGTGACGCCCCAGTCCTCCATCTGCTTGTACATGTCGCGGGTGTAGGCGCCGCGCATCGCCTCGGCGTTTTCGCCCTTGGCCAAGTTGGGCGAGATCATGATCGGGAACTCGGCCTTGCGGCGCTCGTCCGGCGCCTCGGCGCGACCTTCATTGATCGCCTGGACCATGCCGGGAATCTGTTCGGGCAGAGCGTGCGACCCCATGCAGCCGTCGGCCAGCCGTCCGCAGCGGCGAAGCGCGGCCGGCGCGTGGCCCCCGATCCAGATCGGGACTTTGCGTCGCGGCGACGGCTCGACGAATATCGGCGGAAAATCGAAAAACTCGCCGTGGTGCTCCACCGGGCCGGGCCCCCACAGCTTGCGGCAGACCTCGATCATCTCCTCCATCCGACGGGTGCGGGTGCTCCAGTCAATGCCGGCCAGGTCGTATTCGTCCTTCATCCAGCCGCCCGCCACGCCGAAGATGAACCTGTCGCCGCTCAGGATCGAGGCCGTGCCAACCGACTTGGCGACCTGGATCGGATTGTTCCGGTTGGCGATGATATAGACGCTGGAGCCGTACTTCAGCCTGGTCGTGACGGCCGCGACCGCGGCGGCCGCGACGCAGTTGTCCGGGAAGCTCCATTCGAGCCCGGAGGGGACCGAGCCGTCCACCGAATAGGGGTACTTGCTCTTGATCTCGAGCGGCGTGGCCCAGTGATCGCCGTCGACGATCCCTTCGAACCCGAGCTCTTCCGCCATCCTGGCGATGTCCAGGAGTTGCTCGACCTCGGTGTTGTGGACATGGACCCAGTATTTCATCGGTTTCCTCTTTTATGCCCGTCTCGTTGAGCGTTCCTGGCCGCTTACCCGTTGGCGGTGAACTCGGCCAGAAGAGCCTCGACCGGACGAGCTCCGGCACGTCAAGCGCTCAATCGCGGAAACCTGGCCGCGCCCCGGTCCATCGCAGCCTGACGATGGGGCGCCGCCGCCAGGGGACCAGGTCGGCCGGCGAGATCACGCCCCCCTTCTACGGCGCCTCTCAGGCCGAGATCGCGGTTTTCGCCTCCAGGGACGCGGCCTTCGCTTCCGCCACGGAAATCGGCCGCTCGCCTGTCAACATGATCCGGAAGAGGTTCCGTACCGTCGCTGGCGTATAGTCGCGGATCGCGTAGTGCAGCGCGCAGCGGTTGTCCCAGATGACGAAGTCGCCCGCCTGCCAATGGTGCCGATAGACATGTTCCGGCTGTTGGGAATGGCGATGCAGGAACTCGGCCAGAGGCCGGCTTTCCGCTTCCGACATGCCCTCGATGCCCGCGACGAAGCGACGGTCGCTCAGATAGAGCGCGCGTCGGCCAGTCTCTGCATGCACCCTGACCAGCGGATGACTCATCTCGAGCGGCTCGTCGCCCGCATGTTCCCGATAATAAAGGGCGGCGGTATACTGCATCCGGAGCGGCTCGATTACCGCCTTGAGCGTCGCGGAGAGCGTCTCGTAGGCCATGTACTGATTGGCCCACATGGTGTCGCCGCCGATTTCGGGGATCGTTTCGGCTGACAGCATCGTGAAGGACGGCGGGTTCGCCAGGTGGGTGGCGTCCGTGTGCCAGTTGCTCGACTCGTTGCCGGGCCCCATCGTGAAGTTGTTCACGAGCGGCATGACGCCATGGTGGTCGTACGGCGAATTCCCGGGGATCAGGGGATCCCCCATTCGCCGGGCGAACACGCCCTCCTCTTCGGGCGTGAGGTTTTGGCCGCGGATCACCGCGACGCATCGCTGGGCCGTCGCCTCCTTGATGCGAGCGACTTCGACGTCGGTCGCGGAGCGCACGTCGACGCCGACGATTTCCGAACCGCAATGAGGGGTAAGCTTACGAATTTCCATGTTTCCGCCTTCGGAAAGCGGGCGACGCGCCCTCGGCGCGTCCACCGGGTGATCAGTGCGAAATTGGCGCCCGTCCGCGCCAGGAGCAACGGCCTGCTCCTTATCCGCCGCAAGGCATTGGCTTTTGGGTTTCGACTCCTGGTTCGGCAGGGCTCGCCGCTGACGGCCACGTCTCGGGCTCCGCCGTCTCACGCCGCATAAGCATTGCCTTATGATCTCATAAGGCGACCCAGGGTTGCTTTGCCTCCGAGCTTCCGGAAATCTCCAGGGGACGTGCAGAACACTTGAAGCGGATGCTGACCGCCGTTGGAATTACTGCGTCGTTCAGCTTTTGAGAAAATATCGGAAACGGCCCTCGCAGGTGCGCCGCCACCGAGGTCCGCCCAGCCGGCAAGTTGCGCGTCGCAGGAGGATCCATGGAAGTCCTGATCGAAAACGACGTCATGGCTCCGATGCGCGATGGGACGCGCCTCGCCTGCGACATCTACCGTCCGGCCGGCTCGGGGAAGCGCCCCACGCTTCTGATGCGGATTCCTTACGGCCGCGCTCGCACCAACTGGGGCACGTTGCTGTTCGACGCCGACGACGCCTTGGCGCGGGGCTACGCGGTGGTCGTGCAGGATTGTCGTGGAACGACCGGAAGCGAGGGCGTGTTCGCGCCCATCGTCCAGGAGCGCGACGACGGCCACGACGCGATCCGCTGGGTCGCCGACCAGTCCTGGTGCGACGGCGCCATCGGCATGTGGGGCGGTTCGTACATGGGGCTGACGGCGCTCCAGGCGGCCGTGGACGGCCCGCCGCAACTCAAGGCGGTCATCGCATATGTCACCGGCGGTGATTACCAGGAGAACTGGGGACGGACGGGCGGCGTCCTGGAGTTCGGCTTCAATCTGCGATGGTCCCTCGACCAGGCGGCCGCGCAGCTCACGCGCCCGAGCCACGGCCTCTCGCCCGAACAGGTCCAGGCCATCCGGGCCGAAGTCGAAGGGTTCTGGCGCTCGCCGCGGGAGTTCCTCGCCCGCAGCCTCGACGTTCGGGCCGTCGCCCCGGTGAGCGCCAAGGTTGTCGGACTCCTCGAACGCTTTGCGGACGCCGACGAGGACGATCCCTTCTGGGCCTCGGTGAGCCCGCTGGCCGGCGCGGCGCGGATCTCCGCGCCCGTGCTCTCGATCGCGGGCCTGCAGGACGGGATGGAGACCTCCATGATCGCCCTGCACAATGCCCTCGTCGAAGGCGGCGATCCGCGTTGGCGAAAGGACCATCGGCTCGTGATCGGCCCTTGGGACCACCAGTCTTACCTGAGCGTGGTCACCGCCATGACGTCGGGCGCGCGGACATTCGGGCGCGACGCCATGGGGGGGCGCGTCGGATTGCGCGGCATGGCTCTGGACTGGTTCGACACCTGGCTGAAGGGTGCGGATCCCGGCGCCGCGACCGCCGCGCCTGTCCGGTACTACATGCAGGGTCTGAACCGGTGGGAAACCGCCCAGCGATGGCCCCCCCGGACGCAGGCCCGGCGCTGGCGGCTGTCGAGCGGCGGCCGCGCCAACACGCGGTCGGGGGACGGAGTCCTGACGCTCGCGGCGGCCGGCGCCGAGCCCCCCGACAGCTACGCCTACGATCCCCGCGACCCGGCTCCGACGGTGGGGGGGCGCGGCCTGCTCTACCCGCACACCCCCGGCGGCATCCAGGAACAGTCACGCCTCGAGGACCGGGCCGACGTTCTGGTCTACACCTCCGCCATCCTCACCCAGGCCGTCGAGGTGAGGGGTAGGGTGACGCTCGAACTGCATGTCTCGACCAGCGCCCCGACCACGGACTTTGTCGCCACCCTGGTCGACGTCGATCCCGCCGGCGATGCCTGGGGCGTCGCGGACGGCATCCAGCGCATCCGACGCGATGGGGTCGCCGAGGAGACGATGCGCGTGACGGTGGACCTTGGCGACGCCGCCTATCGGTTCGAGGCCGGCCATCGCATCCGGGCGCACGTGACCAGCAGCTCTTTCCCCCGCTTCGAGCGCAACCGAAACGTCGGCCGCGATGCGGCGCCCGACGCCTTCCAGGTCGCCTATCAGCAGGTGTTCCACGATGCGGAGCGACCCTCCGCCCTCATACTTCCGGTGACGCCGACGTCGTGACGCCGCCCGGCGCGCCTCAGCTGGCGCGCCGCAACGCCGGTTCCTCGCCCGCGCCGTCGGGCGTCTCCGGCGCGACCAGCCTCCAGAGGAAATCAGCGACGCGTTCGGCCTCCGGACTGGCGCTGGGGGACATCAGACACACCCTGTGGCAATGGCCCATGGGAGGACAGATTGGCACAAGGCCATGCGCCATGGCGATTTCGTCGGTGAAGACCGAGACCCCCACGCCGGTCTTCACGAGGTTGAGTAGGACCGAGGGGAACTGCGGACGCGAGACGACCGTCCGCGGCTCGACGCCCCTTTCCCGCAGGAACCGGAGCAGCATCCTCTCGTGGGCCGGATCGGCCGGAAGGATGAAGGGCAAGGAGGACAGGTCGTCGGTCGGGCGACTCAACGGGATGTCGGGGCCGGCGTACAGACGCATCGGCACCTCGGCGACTCGGCGCGCCGTCGGGGGAGGCGGAACCGGGTCCTGAAGGGCGAAAATCGCCACGTCCAGGTCACGTCGCTCCACAAGCCGGGCGGCCTCGTCCTGGTTGATGTTGACGTTGAAGTAGACGGGGGTGTTGGGCCGTTCCTGCAGGAATTCGGAAAAGCGCGGCATGACCACGCCGTCCAGCATGTACGGCGAAAGGAACACCTTCACCGGCTCCTTCCGGGACTGCTCGACCCCAAGGGAGTGATCGAACTTCCTAGTCTCCCGGAGCACGGACTCGCTGGTTTCCAGAAGCTCAAGCCCAGCCGGAGACAACAGAGGCGCGGCTCCGCGCCGGCGAATGAAGAGGCGGCAACCGAGACGCCGCTCCAGGGCGGCGATCTGGTCGCTGACGGCAGGCGGTGAAATGTTAAGCCGCTCGGCCGCGGCGGCGAAACTGCCTTCCGAGGCGACCGCTGCGAAGGTTTCAATCTGCCGAAGCGTGAAACGCATGGCCGCTCCTCCCACAGCCGCCCTTAAGGACGGTCCATTATGCGTCTCATTATCAGCTTTCGTACGGCGATAAGCAACAAGCTTCCACTTTTGAGCGGGATAAGAGTTGGGCCGTTGCTCATCCCCCCCATTCGGCTCATCTCATTTAAAATGACAGCTGCTTGGGCTCGCCAGCCGCGGAATGCGCGGGGGTGAAGTGAGCGCGAGTGAAGGGAGCCGCCTCGCTGGCCGGGGGAGCGCCCGATCCGCGCGGCGGCGAAGCTTCGACGCTGTCGGAGGTACGACGTGTAATCCGGAGACCCGGCGATGTATGACTTGGTGGTGCGGGGCGGAACGATCGTCGACGGCAGCGGCGGAGAGCCGTTCGTCGGCGACGTGGCCATCTCGGGACGGCGGATCGCCGCCGTCGGGAAGGTCGACGGCCGCGGTGCGGAGGAGATCGACGCCCGCGGCTTGATCGTCACCCCAGGCTTCGTCGACATCCACACCCACTACGACGGTCAGGTCACCTGGGAGCACCGCCTGACGCCCTCCTCCGACCACGGGGTCACCACCGTGCTGATGGGGAACTGCGGCGTGGGATTTGCGCCGGCCAGGCCGGACCAGCACCAGATGATCGTCAAGCTGATGGAGGGCGTGGAGGATATCCCGGAGGTCGTCATGACCGAAGGTGTGCCGTGGAACTGGGAGACCTTCACCGATTACCTGGACGCCCTCGCCGAGCGTCACACCGACCTCGACTTCGCGGCGCTCCTGCCCCACAGCCCCTTGCGGGTCTATGTCATGGGCGAGCGCGGAGCGGCGCTGGAGCCGCCGACGGAAACGGACCTGGCCGAGATGCGCCGCCTGACCGCCGAAGCGGTGCGGGCCGGAGCATTCGGGGTGAGCTCGTCGCGCAACTTGGCGCACCGCTTCAGCGACGGACGGCTCGCGCCGTCGGTGAAGACCGAGGAATACGAGCTGCTGGCGCTTGCGGGCGGCCTGCGCGAGGCGGGCGCCGGCGTCTTCGAGCTCAACGTCAACATGGACCGGGATGCGGCGGACGAGATCCCGATCCTGGAGCACTGCGTCGAGGCGTCGGGCCGGCCGCTGCTTGTGACGCTGGTCCAGCACCCCGCACGACCGGACAACTGGAGCGTCTACTTCGACGGCCTGCAGCGCGCCCGCGAGGCCGGTCGGCCGATCATCGGACAGTTCATGCCGCGGCCGACGGGTGTGCTCATGGGGCTGGATTTCAGCAGCCATCCGTTCGTCTACAACCCGAGCTACAAGGCGATCGCTCATCTGCCTCGCGAGGAGCGGGTTCGGCGCATGCGGGATCCCGCCCTGCGGGCGAAGATCCTCTCGGAGAAGCCGGAGACCGCCAACGACTTCATGGCCTGGGTCGTCCAGCAGACCCACCTTCTCTATCCGCTGGGCGATCCGCCCAACTACCAACCTCGGGCCGAGGACAGCTTCGCGGCGCGCGCCGAGCGCGAAGGCCGTCCGGTGCAGGAGCTGCTCTACGACGCTCTTCTCGAGGACGACGGGCTGCGCGCGATCTATTTTCCATCCACCGACTCCGTCGCGCTCGCCTTCGAACGCATCGGAGAGGCCTTCGACGTTCCGAACGCCGTCTTGGGGCTGGGCGACGCGGGCGCGCACCTCGGCATGATCTGCGATGGGGCGTACTCGACCTATCTGCTGACCGCCTGGGTGCGGGACAAGACCGAAGGCAAGCGGCTGACCCTCCCTCAGGCCGTCCGCAAGCTCGCCTTCGACACCTCGCGCGCCGTCGGCTTCGACGATCGCGGACTGCTCGCGCCGGGCTACAAGGCCGATCTGAACGTCATCGACTTCGAGCGGCTGCGTCTCGGCCGTCCTGAGATGCGGGCCACTCTGCCGGGCGGCGGCCGGCGCGTGGTGCAGGATTCCGAGGGCTATGTTCTGACCATGGTCTCCGGCAGGATCACCTACCGCGATGGCGTGCCGACCGGCGAGCTGCCAGGCCGCCTGGTCCGGGGCGCGCAATCGCCGGAGAGCCTCGTCGGCTGAGCACCAACGACGGCGCGGCCGCCGGGCGCGCTGGCGCTCGACATTTCGACGGAGATGACCTCCCCGCCTCCAGCGCCATCATCGGCCTGTTCGCGTCGCCGGGGGGCAGGCGAGGCCATCCCACCGTCATGTCCTGCCCCGGCCCATCGGAGCCGCAACGGGTCAGAACATGCGGGTCAGCGAAACTCCATAGACTCGGGGGTCGCTGTAGATCGCAGAGACCGCGCCGATGCCCAGGCGCAGGGTGCGGGTGGCGTACACCTTGTTGGTGACGTTCCGCCCAAAGGCTTCCACCCGCCAGGCATCCTTGACGTTGAGGGTCAGGCGCAGGTTGAGAATTCCAACGGAGGGAACGTTCTGGAGATTGTACAGCGCCTGCTGGGCCGCGCCGGCCTGGCCACAGGGAATGCAGATGGCCTGGCTGACGCCATTGACCACGACGAACGAGAGCGGCGGCGCGTTCGTCCGCTTCGACTGCCAGGAATAGTCTGCATGAGGCGTCAACGTGCCCCAGGGCGTGTCGAAATCATAGTCGGCGGAGAAGCCAAACGAACGCTTGGCTGGGCTATAGCCCATGTAGAAGGGCACGCCGTTGTCGACGAGGCTGTTGGAGTTGAACCGCGCGGCGCCAAGCGCCCCCGTCTGAGTGACGATGCCGCCGTTGCGGCTGGTCCTGACGAACTTGTCATCCGCCAGCGCGGCCGAGGCGCGCAGCGTCAGGCGCTCGATGTGCGCCGTCGCGCTGAATTGGACGCCTTGAAGCCTGGCGTTGGCGGCGTTGGTCACAGTGTTGAAGGGCGCTCCGGCGTTGCTGATCCGCTGCACATTCAGTTGCATGTCCTTGTAGTCCATGCGGTAGGCGCTCGCGGTTAGGCGCAGGCGGCGGTCGAAGAGGTCGGCCTTCACGCCCACCTCGTAGTTGAGCGCCGACTCCGGATCGAAGTTGAGCGTGTCGATGATGTCGGCGACGGCGGTCTGCTGGAAGCCGCCGGAATGGTAGCCCTTGGACACCGAGGCGTAGAGGAAGATGGCGGGAGTCGCTTGCCAGTCGATCCCGGCGGTCCATGGGATGTAGTGGAAGCGCACCCCGTGAGGGCGATAGATGCAGGGCATTCCCCCATCGAGTCCCAAGCCGGTCGCGGGGTTGAAGCCAGATTGGAGGCCCGGCAGGGTCTGGCCGTTCGACAGGGTCACGCCGCCGGCGTTGGTGAACGGCGAGAAGCAGCCCTCCGTGGGCGCCGTCCAGTAGTTGGCGACGGCGCGTTGCTCATAGGCCAGTTTGCGGGAGTCCCAGGTGTAGCGCGCGCCCGCGCGCACCCGCACGTTCGGAACCACCTTGTAGGTCAGTTGCAGGTAGGCGCTTTTGGAAATGTTCAAGCCGTCGATGAAGTGGGTCCAGAGCAGGCGGTTGGCCTGGAAGTAGTATCCAGGGTCGCCGCTTCCTGCGTCGCCGCCGATGTGCTCCTCGAAGAAGTAGAGGCCGCCGATCCAGCTCAGCTTTCCGCCGAGCGTATCTCCGTAGGCCTGGAGCTCTTGGGAGAACTGCCATTGAGACGTGTTTTCGTTCGGGAACTCGACAAAGCGGCCGGCTGAGCCGTCAGCGTCGAAGGGTGAGCGGAAGTTGAAGTTGCGATAGGCGGTGATCGACTTGAACGTCGCCCAGGGATGGCTCCAGACCGCCGTCGTGATGGTGTTGAAGGTACGCCCTTTCTGCCTCGGGTCGAACTCCGAGAAGGTCGTGTTGTCGCCGTAAGGCCTGATCGAGGCCGGAATCGCGACGCTCGCCGGGATCGGCGAGAAGACCGTCGAGGCGGTCGAAGGGGGCAGCGTGGGGTCTAGCGCGTAGTTGGACTGCGTTCGCGCGCTTCCGCGGTAGAACGACCAGTCAGCCATCTCGGTGAAGGTGAGGTTCTCGACGGGATCATAACGGATGCCGATCCGGAAGTAGTCGTTCTTCAACGAATAGACGTTGTGGCCGAGAGTGGGGTCCGGCTGATAACCGCCGTGCTGCGTGCGGTCGTAAACGAGGCGCACCGCCAGCTTGTCGTGCAGCAAGGGAATGTTGGCCACCACCTGGCCACCATAGGTCCCTAGGTTGCCGACGGTGCCCTTCACCAGTCCCGAGAACTCGTTCAACCTGGGCTTATTGGTCTCGATGGTCACGGCGCCCGCCAGGGTGTTGCGCCCGAACAGGGTGCCTTGCGGCCCCTCCAGGATCTCGATCTGGCGGATGTCCACCACGGCGGACGACAGGCCTTCCGTCCGGGCGACGTACATGCCGTCCAGATAGACGCCCACGGCCGGGTCGACGTTCTGGGCGTTCGTAACGGCGCTGATCCCGCGGACCATGAAGGAGATGCCCAGCGGGCTCTGCGTGGTGTTGCTCCCGAAGGATAGGCCGGGGGACAGTTGGATGACGTCCTTCAGCCCGACGACGCCCGCCTGACGCAACTGCTCGCTGGTGATCGCGTTCACCTGGATCGGGACGGTCATGATGTTTTCAGCGCGCCGCTCGGCGGTCACTACGACTTCCTGTAGTCGAGTGGCCTCGTCACCGGCCGCTTTCGCGGGGTGAACGCCCGCGAACAACGCGATCAAGCTCGAACTCGCGGCAAACCATCTCATCTTATGCTGCATGACTTACCTTGCGTCGCCGCCAAAGCTGACGGCGCCCCAGCTGATTTGCGCCAACTTGTCACCACAATGGTTGTGCCCTTGCAAAATGCCAATCCTTTTTTGGGCATCCTTCACGTTTTTGAGAACTGTAATAGGTTATTGCTTATGACCACATAAGGTATTCGTTTGATTTTTCGCGAGCGCTGCTGAAGGCGAGCCGACGGCGTCCTGCGTCGACGCGCACTAGCATTTGGTGTGGATTACCGGGAACCCGCGTTCATCTGCGAATACGAGCAATCCCGAAGCGGGCAGACGCCGCCCGGAACTATGGCTCTTTGCGGGAGCGTCGCGGCGCCGGGAGAGGGTTACACGGGCAGGTCTAGCGCGGCGGAAAGATCCCGCATCATCTGCGTCGGCAGAGCCTGGCTGTTGTCGCCCACGAGCGGCGTCACGACCAGGGTGGCGACTCCGCGCCGCGCAAGGACGTCCAGCTTCTCCCGCAAGGTTTCCGCCGAGCCCACGAAGGCGAACGCCTCCACCCAGCGTCGGGCGAGGTCGTCGCTGACGATGGTGTCGCAAGCCTCGATCGCGACTTTCCAATCCGAGATGTGCAGGCCGTCCGCCTCGAACCCGGGTGGAACCGGGCCGGTCAAGGTTTCATGGATGCCCGCGAAGGCCAGTTCTTCCGCCGGCTGGAACGGCAGGAAGTTCCGAACCGCCGGCTTGAACAGCCTCAGGTCGGATTCGAGGTTCTCGGACAAATAGGCCGGCGCCCAGGCCACGACGTCGATCTCGTCGCGGCGCCGACCGGCGCTCTTCGCCCCTTCCCACACGTGCTGCAGCTTGTGTTCGAGAAGGCCCGGCGCCAGGGCCTGGGCGGTGATGACGCCGTCTCCGGCCTCCCCGGCGAAGCGCAAGGTTCGCGGCCCTTGGGCGGCGATGTAGATAGGACAGGGGCCGACAGGATCGCGGAGCACCGCCTCCACCTCCCCCAGCGTGACCGAACCGCCCGCCAGCAGGGTGCGGAGATGGCCGATCTGCTCCATGAAGGCGGCCTGGCGGATGCGCCGCATCCCCGCCATGCCCGGCGCGCTCCAGCCGACGCCGACGCCCAGCTTCACCCGGCCGGGGGCCAGCTCCTGCAGGCTGCGGGCGGCCGACGCGATGACGCTTGGATGGCGCGTGACGAGGTTCGTGACCGCCGTCGCCAGCGAGATCCTTCGGGTGCGCACGGCGCCGAGCGCCAGAGCCATGAAGGTGTCGCGCCAGATCAACTGGGAATCCGGCAGCCAGACGCTGTCGAACCCGAGCTGTTCAGCCAGGAGGATCGCGTCCGCCACTCTGTCGAGGGGCTCGCACGGCGGCATTCGGACGCCAAGCTTGGGCTGAAGACGGGACATGGCGTCGCGATCCTCCCAGGTTGCCGCGCAGGCGTTATCGGAGCTCGAAAATCGTCGCGTGCCATGTGCGGGCCGCCGAAGCCGCAGTGGGACCGGGCTCCGTCACGCGACCGCGGCCTTGGCCCGTTCGAACTCGGCGGGCAGGGTCTTTTCGGAGAGCCAGAAGTGGACCAGCGCCCAGGCGTAGAAGGGGAGCCCGGTGAACAGCGCGTAGCGCAAGGCGTGGCTGCCGTAGACCGGGGCCAGGGCGTCGCTTGTCATGCCGACCACCAAGGGCCCGATCCCGCTGCCGATCATCAGCATCACGAAGTTCACGGCCCCGGCGGTGGCGCGCATCCTGGGCGGGACCAGCGACTGGATGTTGGCGAGCACCAGGCCGTTATAGAAGGGCTGGAACAGGTGGTAGAAGGCCAGGCAGCAGATGGCCGCGGGTACGCTCGGCGCGCCGAGGACCAGGGACAGGCCGAGCGCGGCGCCCAGGGTGCCGAGGGTGCAGAGGCGGGCGCGCCACCGCTCGTCGCGCAGAGCGAGGTGGTCGGCGAGCCAGCCCGCCGACAGATGGCTGACGGCGGGGGCGATCGACATGATCAGGGCCAGGGACGCGCCGGCCTGCTTGAGCGAAAGCCCGTAGGACCGCATGAGCAGCGAGGTCTGGAACGAGGCCATCGTCATCGCGACGGCCTGGCTGAGCAGGGCGCCCATCAGCAGGTGAATCAGCGACCGCTGGCGCAGCATAAAGGCGACGACGTCGCGAAACGGCGGCGTGGCGGCGCCGTCCCCGCCGCGCGAGGCCTGATTGGGATCGCGGACCGTCAGGGCCAGCAGCCCGGCCAAGGCCACGCCCGCCACCCCCGCCACTATGAAGGTCGAACGCCAGCCATGCGAGGCCGCCAGCCAGGCGCCTCCGCCAAGGGCCAGGAGGCTGCCCAGCGGCGACCCAAGATAGAGAACCGAGACGACGAACGCTCGCCGTCGTTCCGGAAAGGCGCCGGAGACGATCGCCATGGAGCCGGGGCCGACGCCGCTTTCTCCGAGCCCCACCCCCATGCGGAAGGCGACGAGCTGCAGGTAGCTGCCCGCGACGCCGCACAGCCCGATCATCGTGCTCCACAGCACCATGCATCCGGCCACCACGCGCGCGCGCCCGACCCTGTCGGCGAGCAGGCCGAGCGGAATTCCGCCCAAGGCGAACAAGATGGAATAGGCCGGACCCGCCATGAAACCGGACTGGGTGTCGCTCAGGCCCAGCTCACGCCGGATCGGCTCCAGGAGGACCAGCGGCAGCGCCCGGTCGGCGGTCGAGATCCCCAGGGCGAGCGTCAGCGCAAACAGCACGTAGTATTTGTAGGGACCGGTCGGCTGGACGTCGGCTCGCGCCGTTCCAGGACCGAAATGGGAATCGGGCTTCATCGACGGCTTCTCCCAAACCGCGTCGGGACGCCCGCCATTGCGAGCGCCTCGTCCCGGCGTCGCGTGCGGCCGGGGATCATCCTGTCGCCCGTTCCGACATCACGCCTTCTCCGGCGATGCGGCCCGAGCATAGCACTTCGGAATAATAGCCGCTGAGCCCCGGATAAAACGCGCCCATGCCAAGGCCCAGCTCGCCGGCCCCGAACAGACCCGGGATGGGATCGCCGAACGCATGGATGATGCGCCCGCCCTCGTCGCGCCGGGGGCCGCCTGCGGTGTTGGTGCCGCCCGGCCAGAGCGGGACGCAATAGAACGGCCCCTGATCCAGGGGAACGAGGGTTTCCGCCGGCCGGCCAAAAGCGTCCTGCCCACCCGCCGCGCATAGCTGGTTGTAATTGGCGATGCTCCGGGCGGCGGCCTGCGGGTCGGCCACCCCCGCAGCCGCCGCGGCCTCGGCCGGGGTGGTCCCGTGCGCGATCCAGCCTTCCGCGATCTCGCGGCTGTTGTCCTCGCTCCAGTCGTAGCCCCGCGCGGCAAGCGAACCGTAGCCCGCCAGGCAGATCGGGCCGGCGCGCCGGCGGCGCTCGTCGAAGAACCAGTAGCTCGGCACGCGCGGCCGTTCGCCATGGGGGCCGTAGGCCAGCATCTGCATGTAGAAGGCGTGGCCCATCGAGGCCTGGACGGCTTCGTTCGCGAAGCGCTGTCCTTGCTGGTCGGTGATCACGTAACCCACCGACCCAGCCGGCCCATCGAGCGGCCGAAGCGTGACCGCGACCGACAGGTCGCGCCCGTCCTCGAGCCGAAAATTCGCGACGCCGCGGCCCATCATCAGGCTCATGTGCCAGAGCGCGGCGCCGACCGCCTGCGCCATCAGGACGCCGTCCCCAGGCTGCTCGGGGTTTCCGTAGAAAAAGGCGGGGTAGGCGGGAAGGTATTGCCGCTTCAGCTCCTCGTTGGACCCGAAGCCGCCGCAGGCCAGGACCACGCCGCGGCCGGCGCGGACCTGCCGCAGCTTGCCCGCCTGTTCGTATTCCACGCCTATGACGCGGCCTTGGGCGTCCTGCAGCAGCCGTTTCGCGCGACAGCCGTAACGGACCGGAACGCCCCGGCGCTCAAGCGCCGCCTGAAGGGCGAGGAACATGTGCGCGCCGCGCACGGGCGACCGGCCGCCGTCCCGATCGATTCGCAGGCCGCTGGAGCTGACGATCGTCTCCGCCCCCGGAAACTCGGGGTGCTCGGCGGAGGGCGCCGGGTCCGTGAGGCGGTAGTGCTCCGGGTCGAGGGCCTCGATCCACGCGAATAGGTCCAGGGCCTTCTCGGCCCAGGCGCGGCAGACCGAGGGCGGCGTGAAGCCGTCCGCACAGGCGGTCAGATAGGCGGCGCCGCGCTCCACGTCCGCGACGAACATCCCCCCGCCCCCGAGCAGCTTTGTCTGGGGCCAGTGACTTTCAGGCGGCTGCGCTTCGAGCACGACCACCTCGCCGCCAAGGTCGTGGGCGGTGATCGCCGCCGCTGCGCCGGAGCCGCCGAAGCCCACTACGACCACCTCGGCTTCGTCCTCGCGCACCGCCACGCTCAATACCCGGCGTAGAAGCCGCCGCCCGGGTGAACCGTCTGGCTGGTGAGATAGCCGGACTGCGGAAGCGAGAAGAAGACGCAAAGGTCGGCAATCTCGTCCATCTCGGTGAAGCGTCCGATCGGCGTTCGCTGCAACGCCTCGGCCAGCATCGCCTTTCCGCGCTCGTTCGACATGTCGGCGCGTCTTTGCGTCACGGCGATGCCGTTCGGAGACACGATGTTGGCGGTCACGCCCAGGGGCCCCAGCTCCGTCGCGATGGAGCGGATGAGGCCCTCTACGCCGAACTTCGCCGCACTGACGTGGGCGTGCGAGGGCAGTCCCGCGTGCGGCGCGTCGCCGGTGACCGCGACGATCCGGCCGAAGCCTTCGCTCACCATGTCTTCGACCACACCCTTTATGCAGTAGAAGGCGGCGTTCAGGATGCCGTCGACCACACCCCGCCACTGCTCGGCGGTGATCTCGCGCAGCAGGCCGGAGGATCTCGGCGCCGCGTTGCTCACCAGCATCGTGATGGGCCCAAGCTCGGCGCGACCACGTGCGATCATGTCGGCGACCGCGTCCGCCGAGCCGACGTCGGCGACGATCGGAAGGGCGCGACGACCGAGGGCGCGGATCTCGGCGGCCACGCTCTCGGCCGCCTCCCGGTTGGATCCCGTGTTGACGATGACGTCCGCGCCGGCGCGGCCATAGGCCAAGGCGATGGCTCGCCCGGTGTTGCGGCCCGCGCCGGTCACGAGGACCGTCCGTCCGGCCAGCGGCGAGCCCCCGTAATCGATCATCCCCAACCTCGTGTTCGAGTTGCGCTCCATCCTGAGTGCGCCACCCGTTCGGCCGAAGCAACGGGCCGAAGCCGTACTAACTCAGAGGCATTTGCTTATCACCGGTCAGCGCTCGCGTGGCCCCGCCCCGAGCCTCCCAAGGCGCGACTTTGCTGACGCAGCAGTAGTCTGCGAACGCAAACTGTTACACGACAGCCTGACAGGCTTGCAGGCCCTCCAGATCCGGAGATCCCCGATAAGCTACAAACTTTTCCTGAGGAATGGTGGAGCCGAGGGGAGTCGAACCCCTGACCTCCTCATTGCGAACGAGGCGCTCTACCAACTGAGCTACGGCCCCAGGAAGGCGCGGAATAACCCTTTTGCGGCCTTTCCTGTCAAGCGGCCTTTCGGAGGCGGAAAAGGGCTGCGCCTAGGCGGCGCGGCGAAAGCCCGGTAGAACCTCGGCCATGGGCAGCTTCCTCTATTTCATCGTCCGCTCGCTCCTGGAACTCCTGGTGTGGGCGATCATCATCAACGCCATCATCTCGTGGCTGGTGGCCTTCGACGTGATCAACCTGAGGAACCGCTTCGTCTACAACCTCGCCCGCTTCCTGGACGCCGTGACGGGGCCGGTGCTGAAGCCGATCCAGCGCGTGATCCCGCCGCTAGGCGGGGTCGACATCAGCCCCATCATCGTCATCCTGGTGCTGCAAGGGATCGCCCGCTACCTGCTGCCGATAATCTTCGACCCGCTGGTCAGCGCGATGGGCTGAAGGCCGTGCGGCTGACCGTCCGGGTGACGCCGCGCGGCGGCCGCGACGCGGTCGAGGGCTGGACCCGGGACGAGGCCGGACGCCCCCTCTTGCAGCTTCGCGTCTCGGCGGTCGCGGCCGATGGCGCGGCGAACGTCGCGGCGATCGCCCTGCTGGCCAAGGCGCTCGACGCACCCAGGTCGCAGCTTTCGATCCTACGCGGCTGGTCGGCGCGGGTGAAACAGATCGAGGTCCGGGACATGACCGAAGCGCAGGCCTATGCGGCGCTGGGAGCGCCGGACGGCTGAGCAAGCAAGTAATCGTCCGCGCCCTGGAACTTGCTTTTTGTTTCGGAGTTTTCACCCCGACCGCCCGCACAACCCCTTGCGTCGCGGTCCGGATCGGCCCGGCCCACACCCTGGCATCCCCCGACCCCCAGGCCGGGCCGATCCCCCCCTGCCCCCCTGCGATCCGGGACCTTTCCACGCTGGCGCTCGCGCCGGATGCGGGTGAAAAAGGGTTCATGTCCGAACGAGACTTGGCACGCATGATCGAGGAGGCCCAGCGCGTGGTGGTGTTCACCGGCGCCGGCATCTCGACGGAATCCGGCATCCCGGATTTCCGCAGTCCCGGCGGAGTCTGGAGCCAGATGAAGCCGATCTACTTCCAGGAGTTCGTCGGCGACCCGGCCAAACGTCGGGAGGCCTGGCGGCGTACCTTCACCCGGGCCGCGGGTTGGACCGGCGCGCGGCCCAACGCCGGCCACTTCGCCGTGGCCAGGCTGGTGGCGGCCGGCAAGGTCGCCACGGTGATCACCCAGAACGTCGACAACCTGCACCAGGACAGCGGCGTGCCGGCGGCGCGCGTGATCGAGCTGCACGGCAACGCCAGCTATGCGGTGTGCCTCGACTGCGCCGAACGGCATGAGCTGGAGGAGTTGAAGGACAGTTTCCTGAAGGCCGGCGAGATTCCCTACTGCCGCGCCTGCGGCGGCCTGGTGAAGACCGCCACCATCTCCTTCGGCCAGCAGATGCCGCAGGCGGCCATGACCCGCGCGGAGGAAGCCGCCTTGGATTGCGACCTCTTCCTGGTGCTCGGCTCGTCCTTGGTGGTCTATCCGGCGGCCGGCTTCCCGTTGATCGCCAAGCGCAACGGCGCGCGGCTCGCCATCGTCAACCGCGAGCCCACCGAGCTCGACGTCTATGCCGACCTGGTGCTCAACGCCGAGATCGGCGCGGTGATGCAGGCGGCGGTTCCAGCCTAGATCGGCCCTGGAGTTTTAGGCCGGACGGCCAAGACGCTGGGAGACCACGCCCAGCACCTGCAGGCACACCGCGACGTCGTGCGCACAGACGCCGTCGAACAGGTCATGCTGCAGCTCGCCGACGATGGCCTCGCCATCGGTCAGCACGCGTTTGGCGGCGGGCGTCGCGCGGACCACCTTGGCCCGGCGGTCCTTGAGATGCACCTGACGCTCCACCCAGCCGGCCGCCTGCAAGGCGTCCAGCAGGCGGACGACCGTGGGCTCCTCGACGCCGAGGCGGTGGGACAACTCGCGCTGAACGACGCCCTCGCGGCACGTGGCGATCTCAGACAGGGCGAAGAAGCGGGCGTCTGTTTGTCCGATGGCCTTGAGCCGCTCGTTCAGCCGCGTGCGCCAGCGGCGTCCAGCGAGCAGCAGGGTCTGCACGAAAGCAGCGCGAAGATCCTCGCTGTCAGCTTGTTCGTTGGGGGTGGACACGTCTGCATCTCAGAGGTTGGCGCGGCCTGTGTACAACCCCGCCGCTCAACGGTGAAGCTCCGCCCCTCTGAATCGCCGGCGGCCGCGACAATACGCGCGCCTGCTTTTCAACCGGAAGTACTCATTCCTGACAAAGCAAGGGAAGGTCGTGTTTTTTCAAGAACAATCCTTGACCTGACTGCAGCGAGACTTCGGGGAAGGCCTGGAGGAAAGGTAATCCTTTCTAAATGCGCCGGCGCGATAACCGCGGAAGCGCCACGCCGCCGCGTTACGAACGAGCTTTGGGCACCCTGATGAGCGAGAAGGCCGCAGAGCCCCGCCTGAATCTGAGCAAGGCCACCGTCCTCCTGCTTCAGAACAACCAGGCGGAGCTCGACATTCTTGGCCAGGTGTTCATCGGCTTTGGCGTCAAAGCGATCCGCAAATGCCTGAACATCGACCAGGCCGAGCAGGCGCTCCTGTCGGGAGCCATGTACGACCTGATCGTGGTCGACTGCGACATGCCCGGTCAGGCGGGCTTCGACTTCGTCGTCCATCTGCGACGCATGGAGCAGAACCACAACCGGCTCGCCTCCATCCTGCTGGTTTCCGGCCACACCGTGCCCAGCGCCATCCAGCGGGCCCGAGACTGCGGCGCCAACTTCGTCGTCGCCAAGCCGATCACCCCCAAGGTGATGTTCGACCGGGTCATGTGGCTGGCCCGGGAAGAGCGGCATTTCGTGATCACCGACAGCTACGCCGGCCCTGACCGGCGTCACAAGGCGCTCGGCCCGCCGGCCGGCGTCCACGAACGCCGCCAGGACAACGTCCTGAGCAGCGACACCGTCATTACCGAAAGGGCTGCGTCGTGAGCGGCAAGGTCTTCAAGTATGAGAACCGCCTCGCCGGCGCCCTTGTCGCCAAGGACGGGATGTCGGGCGAGGAGGCCGTGCGTTCGGCGCAAGCGGCGGTGGAGGAGGTGCGCGAGCCCAGCCTCCAGGAGATCGACGCCAGCCTGAAGGAGATCTACCGCACGGGAGAGGCGATGACCGACGCCGCCGACCCGACCGCCCTGCAGCAGATGTACGCCTCGGCCAACCGCGTGGTGGCGCTGGGAGGGGTGTTCGGCCTGGCGGAGCTCGGCCAGGCGGCCTACAGCCTTTGCGAATTGGTCAGCCGCTTCCAGCGCCTGGACAAGTTCAGCGCTTCGATGATCCGCGTGCACATCGACGGGCTGAAGCTGCTGCGCAACCCCGACCCGCACCCCGCCGAGGCCCGCCGCCAGGTCCTGGCCGGCCTTCGCCAGGTCGCCGCCAGCGTCGTCTGACGATCGTTCAAGCCCGCCGCGGGCGCTTGCGAACTTCGGAAGCGGGACACTAGCGTGCTGGATCTGAAGTTCACCAGCATCTCGGTCGCGCGCGGGCGTGAACTTCAGATCCGTAAAGCACGCTAGAAAACAGATACTCGCTAGTGTCCCGATCGCCTCCGAAGTTCGCCCGAGCCCGCCACGAGCGCTTGCGAACTTCGGAAGCGGGACACTAGAAGCGCCGCTCATGCCCGGGCCCGCCCATCCGCCGCTACGATCCTTCGGCCGCGTCAAGTCGCGCAGCATCAAGCCGCGGCAGGCGGCGCTGATGGACACCCTGCTGCCGAGCCTGCGGACGCCGGCGGAACCCTTCGATCCGCGAACACTCTTCCCCGAAGCGACGGAAGTCTGGCTGGAGATCGGCTTTGGCGGCGGAGAGCACCTGGCCGCCCAGGCCGCCCGGCGCCCGGACGTGTTGATGATAGGGGCCGAGCCTTTCCTGAACGGCGTCGCGAGCGCGCTGCGCCACATCGGCGAGCAAGGCTTGGGGAACGTGCGGCTGCATGACGGCGACGCACGCGATCTCCTGGCGCGGCTGCCGGCGGCGTCGCTGGACCGCATCTTCGTGCTGTTCCCCGACCCCTGGCCCAAGGCGCGCCACCACAAGCGCCGCCTGATCCAGGCCGACATCGCCGCCGAGTTCGCTCGCCTGCTGAAGCCGGGCGGGCGGCTGCGCTTCGCCAGCGACTGGGCCGACTATGTGGACTGGAGCCTCGAGCGGTTGACGGCCGCGCCTGGCCTCGCCTGGACGGCGGAGCGGGCCGACGACTGGCGCCTCGCCCCCGCCGACCACGTCACCACCCGCTATGAGACCAAGCGCCTGGGCGACTGCGCCCCGGTGTTCCTCGACTTCGTGCGGCTTAGCTAGCCTTCCGCCTTCTAGCGCTCGTCGAGGCGCGAGGGTCGTGGACAATCGCCCGGCCGGAAGCTATAGTCTTCGCAACATCGCTGATCGCGCTGGATGGCGCTTTCAAGCGGCGGGCTACGGCCCGGCCGCTTTTTTGTTTGCCGTTGCGTCTTGTTGGCAGGAGACGGTCGAGCTCATGCGCGGGAAGACCGCCGAGGATCTGAAGCTCCTGGAGCTGCTCGATCCCGTGGCCGAAGCCGCGGGTTACGGGATCGTGCGCCTGCGCCTGATGGGCGGAGAGCAGCAGCGCCGGCTGCAGATAATGGCCGAGCGTCCGTCGGACGGCGACATGAACGTCGAGGACTGCACCCGGCTCTCACGCGCCATCTCCGAGGTGATGGACGCCGCCGACCCGATCGCCGGCGAGTACGTCCTGGAAGTCTCTTCGCCGGGGGTGGACCGGCCGCTCACGCGCTTGAAGGACTTCGCGACCTACGAGGGCTATGAGGCGCGGATCGAGCTCGACCGCCTCGCGGAGGGCCGCAAGCGCTTCCGCGGCCAGCTCGCGGGCGTGGAGGGCGACGCGGTCGCCATCGACCTGGAGGGCGAGGAGTCCACCGCGCTCGTGCCGTTCGCCTGGATCATCGAGGCCAAGCTCGTCCTCACCGACGCGCTGTTGAAGCGGGGCGCCGATGCGCGCGCCGCCCGCATCGCGGCCGAACAGCAACAACAGACTTCCGACTAAGGGATAACGTCCATGAGCCTGACGGGCATTTCCGCCAACCGACTGGAGCTTCTGCAGATCGCCGAAGCCGTCGCCCGCGAGAAGTCGATCGACAAGGAGATCGTCATCGAGGCGATCGAGGAGGCGATCCAGAAGGGCGCGCGCTCGCGCTACGGCGCCGAGCACGACATCCGCGTGAAGATCGACCCGAAGACCGGCGAAACCATGCTGAAGCGGGTGGTCACCGTGATCGCCGACGACGCCACCTTCGGCGAGACCGAAGAGGGCCTTCCCGCCGAGGAGCCGCCCGGCGTGCTGCGCCTGTCCGAGGCGCTGCGTCAGGACAAGGAAGCCCATGTCGGCAAGACCTACGAGGAGATCCTGCCGCCCTTCGAGTTCGGCCGGGTGCAGACCCAGATGGCGCGCCAGGTGGTGACCGGGAAGGTCCGCGAGGCCGAGCGCGAACGTCAGTACGAAGAGTTCAAGGACCGCGTCGGCGAGATCGTCAACGGCGTCGTCAAGCGGATGGAATACGGCAACGTGGTCGTCGATCTCGGCCGCGGCGAAGGCATCATGCGCCGCGACCAGTCGATCCCGCGCGAGAACTTCAACATCGGCGACCGTATCCGTTGCTACATCTACGACGTTCGGCGCGAGACCAAGGGCCCGCAGATCCTGCTTTCGCGCGCCCACGGCGGCTTCATGGCCAAGCTGTTCGCCCAGGAGGTGCCGGAGGTCTACGACGGGGTGATCGAGATCCGCGCCGTGGCCCGCGACCCGGGCAGCCGGGCCAAGATGGCGGTGGTGTCGAACGACAGCTCGATCGACCCGGTCGGCGCCTGCGTCGGCATGCGCGGCAGCCGCGTGCAGGCGGTGGTGGCCGAGCTGCAGGGCGAGAAGATCGACATCATCCAGTGGAGCCAGGACGAGGCGACGTTCATCGTCAACGCGCTGGCGCCTGCGGAAGTCAGCAAGGTGGTGATGGACGAGGAGGACGAGCGCGTCGAAGTCGTGGTGCCCGACGACCAGCTCTCGCTGGCGATCGGCCGGCGCGGCCAGAACGTCCGCCTGGCCAGCCAACTGACCGGCTGGCAGATCGACATCATGACCGAAAGCCAGGAGAGCGAGCGCCGCCAGCGCGAGTTCACCGAGCGGACCGCGCTCTTCCAGGACGCCCTGGACGTGGACGAGGTCATCGCCCAGCTGCTGGTCACCGAAGGCTTCGCCACCGTCGAAGACGTGGCCTATGTCGATGCGGCGGAGATCGCCGCGATCGAAGGCTTCGACGAGGACACCGCCGAAGAGATCCAGGCGCGCGCCCGTGACCACCTGGAGAAGGAAGCCGCCGAGTACGATGCACGACGCCGCGAGTTGGGCGTCGAGGACGCCCTGCTGCAGATCGAGGGCCTGACCCTGCCAATGGCGGTGGCGCTCGGCGAAGCCGATGTGAAGACGGTGGAGGACCTGGCGGGCCTCGTCCCCGACGACCTGCGCGGCTGGTTCGAGACCAAAAACGGCGAGCGGGTGCGCGAGTCCGGCATCCTGGAGAGCTTCGGCCTCGACCCGCAGGACGCCGAGCTGCTGATCGTCCGCGCCCGCGTGGCCATGGGTTGGATCGAGGCGCCGGAAGAGCCGGAGGAAGAGCCGGCCGGCGACGCCATCGAGGACGCCGAGGTCTTCGCCGAGGCCGTGATGGAGGGCGAGGCGCGGGACGCCTGAGCGGTCGGAAGGTGATCCGTCATGGGGTCCTTGGCCGACAAGGCTGACACCGACCCGCGCGAGCGTCGCGACATCGTCTCCGGCGAGGTCATGGACGAGGCGCGGCTCATTCGCTTCGTCGCGGGCCCCGACGGGCAGGTGACGCCCGACCTGGCCCGCAAGCTGCCGGGCCGGGGCATGTGGGTGGCGGCCGAGCGCGAGGCGGTGACCGCCGCCGCCCGCAAGGGCCTGTTCTCGCGGTCCGCCAAGACCAAGCTCTCGGCGTCCCCTGACCTGGCCGATCTGGTCGAGACCTTGCTGCGCCGCCGGCTTTTGTCAGGCCTGGGGCTTGCACGGCGGGCTGGGGCCCTTACCTGCGGGTTCGAAAAAGTGGCCGCCGCCATCGAATCCGGCCGGGCCGCCTGGCTCGTCGAGGCCTCGGACGGGGCCGCCGACGGCCGGCGCAAACTCAAGGCGTTGGCCCGTAAGCAGGCCCGTCCGCCCGAGGTGGCCGGCCTCTTTGCGTCAGAGGAATTGGGTTTGGCCTTGGGCCTGGAGAATGTGATACACACCGCCTTCCTTGCGGGGCGAGCCGCCGATCAATGGACGCAGGACGTCCGTCGATTGTCGGGCTTCTGTCCGCTTCTCCCTGAGAGTTGGCGCGAGGAGCCTTGAAGTGGCGGAAGCCGAGTCCGGTTTCCGCGCGTCTTGGCGTTGAAGATCGTTAGGTCGGGAGGGTCCCGGCTGGTGAGTAAAGCGAGCGCATGAGCGACGAGAACAACAACGGCCGCAATTCCGCCTCCGGCGGACGTCCGCCCCTGACCCTGAAGCCCCGCGGGGCCGGATCGGTCAGCGCGGGCACGGTGAAGCAGAGCTTCAGCCACGGCCGTTCGAAGACTGTGGTGGTCGAAACCAAGCGCCCACGGACCCATGCTCCGGTCGCGGGCAACCTCGCCGCGCCCTCGTCGGCCGAAAAGCGCGGGCTGGAGGGACGTCCCCCGGCGCCGCAACCCGCCGCCCCGCGGCCGGCGCCCGCCGGTTCCGGCGACGGCCTGTCGGCCGAGGAGCGCGCCGCCCGCGCCCGCGCGGCCGAGGCGTTCGCGCGTCAGCAGCAGCAACAGCGCCAGGTCGCCGAGGATCGTGCACGCGCCGAAGCCGCGGCGGTCGTGCACGACGAGGCCCCCGCCAGCGCGCCGCAAGTCCAGACCCCGCCCCCGCCTGTTCCGCCTGCGACGCCTGTTCCGCCGGCGGCCGAGCCTGCGCCGCCGCCTGCGGCGGCTGCCGCGCCCGCGCGCGTGGCCCCGCCCCCGCAGCAGCGGCCCGCCCCCGACGCCCGGCCGACCACCTCGGGCCAGACCCGCACCTATCAGCCTTCGCCGGACCGTCGGGACGATCGCCCGACCACCACCACCTATCGGCCCGAGCGCGCGCCTGGCCGTTTCGAAGGCGCGACCTTTAATCAGCGCGCGCCGCGCTCCGATGACGACCGCGGCCCCGGCGGCGCGCGGCCGGGCGGCGATCGCGGCCCGCGTCCGGGCGGCGACGATCGCGGCGCACGCCCCGAAGGCACCGTCCGCTATTCGGCCATGACCCCGCGGCCGGCCGGCCCGAGGGACGGCCCGCGCGGCCCCGCCGGTCCTCGCGGTCCCCGGATCGGCCCCGCGGCCCCGCCGGCCACGCCCGAGATCCAGCGCGCCGCCCGCCAGGCGCCGCGCCCGGGCGCCGCCAACCTCGACCGTCGTCCGGACGACGACGACGACGCCCGTCGTCGCGCGGCGGCGCCATCCAAGGCCATCTCCCGCGCCAAGGGCGCGCCGCAACGCCGCGAGGGGCGCCTGACGATCCAGACCGTCGCCGGCGACGGCGAGGGCGCCGAGCGGATGCGCAGCCTGGCTTCGGTGCGGCGCGCCCGCGAGCGCGAGCGCGAGAAGCGCAAGGGCGGCGGCCAGGAGCAGGCCCGCGTGTCCCGCGAGGTGGTCATCCCCGACGTCATCACCGTGGGCGACCTCGCCAACCGGATGGCGACGCGCGGCGTCGAGGTCATCAAGTTCCTGATGCGTCAGGGCGTGATGCTGAAGATCAACGACGTCATCGACAACGACACCGCCGAACTGGTGGCGACCGAGTTCGGCCACACCGTCAAGCGGGTGTCCGAAGCCGACGTCGAAGAGGGCTTCATCGGCGCCGAGGA